>Ga0351864_10030_pt3 | contig 20944 bp, 15 predicted proteins | sample TotcelHFGM3001L9_FD_206758 | JGI IMG/M metagenome (GOLD analysis project Ga0351864, IMG submission 206758) | Enriched cells from coal bed in the Powder River Basin, Montana, United States - Total cells FGM rep2 HSBNCT.FGM.300.1.L9 ... | reverse complement strand
ATACAAGCGAGTTCGAGCGACGTGCGTGACTTCTTGACACAGCCGGGCAGGTCCGTCTGGCTTTCCAGAATATCGCCGCCCCCGCCGCAGGACGGCACGGCGGCCTTGATCCGTAGCTCGATGCCGGCCAGGTCCGTGGTGAGCTTTCCGCCCATCGAGTGTCCGTAGACGCCGATGCGTGCCGGATCGACCTGAGGCTGCTGTTCCAGAAACGTGACCGCTCGTCGCGCTGCCATCAGCACGAGGAACCAATTGCTGTTGCGCGGCGATTCAACGCGGTCCAGGGTGAACTCGTCCGGCGTGAGCGGCCCGGCAAAATGATTCACTTTGTTTCGCTGGGGCGGATGCGTGGCATCGAGTCGCCCCCAATCGGTCTGCGGGCCGTCATAGACAATTGTCGTGCGGCCGAAATTCAGCTTGTTGCCGCCCCAATTCAGCGACAGGGCCGCATAGCCTCGCCGCGCATCGCTCACCACGCTGTCCAGACTCGCCGACTGGCCGCCGCCGTGCAGTTGGAGCAGCGCGGGGAGTTTGGTGCCGCCCGAGGGTAACGCATACAAGCCGGCGACCCGTGACGGCGATCCCCGGAAGACGCCGACCTGAAAACGCACGACGCGACAGACGACCTCGCCTTCGTTCCACTCCTTGAGCGTTTCTGCTTCCAACGGCGTGTCGCGGTCGAGTTGCGGAAAGTCAGCCCACAGCTCGTCGAGGTTCTGCGGCATTTGGGACTGGGCGTCGGCGGCGTGCAGGGCGGCCAACGGCGCCAGCAACAGCGTGACGAGGAGTGTGCGGGCTTCGTAGCCCAGCGTGCCAAACAGCCGTTTGGTCGCATCGGCGAGCGATTGGCCGTCAAGTCCGCCTAGGGAAGCAGCACTATGGGCGCGTTGATCAATGCGGTTGGACATGGGATTCAGCGTGTCTCCTGGAATGTGGGCAGGGCGCGGCGGACAGCGTCGGAGAGCTGTCGGGCCGTGGGTAGTTTTCCTTTGTACTCGGCGGGCAGCCGGGTTTGAAGCTGGTACTCGGCCACGCCGATGGGATTCGTCTTGGTTCTGAGTGCGTACTCGACCTCGATATCGTCCTTTTCGGTGCACAGAATGATGCCGATTGACGGCTGGTCGTCGGGCTAACCTGAACCTGCTGGACGACCGGGAACGCGGTTGGCCGCCTCCAGATGTTCATCGGAGCGGATCGAGGTCAAAGGAAACACCTGCACCAGTTCCAGGTAGGAATCGCGCTGTCCGCCTGTCAACCGGAACTTCGTCTGAATGGTCATAGATCACCGTCCTTTAGGTGGTTTCCGTTCTGGAACGCCGCTCACGGCTGGTATAGATGCCGGATCAGCAGAGGATCCTCCGCCAGCGAGGGGTTGATCACGATCACCGGCTCGGTGACCAAGGCGTCCGCGAGCGTTTCCGCCGCGCGGTCGCCGTCCAGTTGCCGCCGCCACACCAGGTCGAATTGGAACTCCATCACGCCGGGACTGTCGCCCTGGAAATTCGTGTACCAGCAATTGTCGTAGACGATCGCCAAGACGCGGCCCGAGCGGGGCGGGGGCTCCGTAATCCGTGATTTGAGATGCGGACCGTCGAGTGTCACCAGCGGCGCGTCGCGGGTGACCCACAGCCAATGGCCGTCGGGCGTGGCGTAATGGGCCCAACCGTCGATCGCGAAATAGTCGCGGCAGGCGCCCGGCATCTGGTCGGCGAACGGCGTGAATCCCATGCCGCCGCTGCTGAACCGCGGCAGCACGCCGTCGCAGGGCAGCGGGCTGACGATGCACAGCAATTCCGGATCGAACGAGGATATGCGGTTCAGCCGAAACGTCAGTCGGACGCGCGGCTCGCGTTTCCAGATCTCCAGCTGGCGCGTGGCCCACTGCAGCCGCGGGTGCTCCAGCGGCTGGGTGTAGCGGATCGTATGGGGACCGTCCTGGACGGTCGTCGGCACTGCGGCGGTGGCCGCGATCAACTCGAGCTTCTCCTTCTGCAGCTGCGCTCGCCGTGTGCTGTCGCCGGTCTCCATGATATCCCGCAACACCCAACGCGGGGCAAAGCCGTTGACTTTGACGCTGACGAAATCGCCCAGTCCGTTCACAAACAGCGGCTGGCTCATGCCCGGCCACGTAGCGGACACCGGCCAGCCGGCGTCACCGGTCTCGACCGTGGGCGGCGGACTGGAAGGAGGCGGCGCATCTTCGACGGACTCCTTGCTCAGTTCGAACCGCCGCACGCCGGCGGCGTCCAGGTGCTCGACCCAAAAGCGGGCGAAGCGATTCGGCACCCGGTCGGGAAATGTCGCCGAGACGTCTTCGCGACTCAGGTCGGCGGGCTGCTGCGGGCGGCCCCACAGCGGCCCCGGCTCGAAGACCAACTGCCGACGCTCGCCCGTGGCCGCGTCCGTCACCGAGCGGTAACCGTCGCGCAGGCAGGACGTGATCAGGTGTGCCCAACCGCTGTACGCCGCCGGGGCCGGATTCGCCAGCCACAGGCCCTCGCCCTCGCTGACCAGCCGGGTTCGCGCCCGTTGGCCCAGCAGCCATTCGGCCAGGGCCATCGGACGCCAGGCGAAGCGGGCCTTTTCGTTGAATTGGCCTTGGGCGTCAAGGCTGTAAGGCAGTCCCACGCTCATGCCCGAGCCCCAGGTATGCTCGTCGAACAAGCAGACGTCTTTCTGTAATTCGGTGATCCGCTCGCGGCTGACCGCATCCAACGCTCCCCAGACCGGGGATTGGGCGGCGGCTAGGAACCGTTTGGCGAACCGGCTCGCGGCCACTTCACGCGGCGCACAGGCCGTGCCGTTGGCCCACCAGTCGGTCCACTCGCCCGCGTACACGGGCGCCGTGGCCCCGGCGGCTCGCTCCAAGTCCCGCATCGCTTCGGTGGCGGTCGTCAGCCGCAACTTCGGCTGGAGTTTCAATTGGTTCCAAGCGGCGACAAAAGCGGAGAGTGGCGGGAACGGCGGATCGTTGTCGTAACGCCACATGCTGGTCATCGAGATCGGTAACACGGGATGGCAATAGCCGTTGCGCTCGAATTGGCGCAGACGAGCGACACATTGCTGGTGCGCCCGGCGCAGCGACGCTTCGTCCGTCTGCAGCACGTCTCCCGCCCGCGGCGGACGATACCTGGCATCCGCCGCCAGCGGCAGCGGACCGCGGCGCCACTCCTCGGTCTCGAAAAAGAAAAAACCGTCGCCGTAGGTCAGGCTCACCCATACGAACAGCTTCCTGCCATCCGGCTGCTGCCACCAGAACGCCGTCAGCCGCGGCAGGGGCGGGCCGCCGCTGTCGCTGTTGATGCCCGAGAACAGGTAGCGCACGCCGCGGTCGAGCAGGGCCGCGGCGCCGGCTCGCGGAAAGCCGTTGACGTCGTTCTGCACCGCCGTCTGCGGCTGGAGTTTCTCCCACAAATCCTCCGGCAGCCAGTGGGTCATGACCTGCCACTGGTCGCGGTTCAGGAACGGCGTGTTATTGAACGAGCACAACTCGCACATGATAGCAGGTTGGGGGCATATGGTGGGCATGCAATCCAATCACCGACAGTGTACAATCCGTCCGTCGCCTTACGGTCGGGGCGATGGCGTGGCGCCAGCCGTTTGCGAGCACGGCGCCCCGTTTATCCCAACTTCAGTCCCCCTTCCCCGGAGAGATTCCACCATGCACAAAGCGTTACCGCTTGCTACCTCCCGCCGCGAATTCCTGCAGCACACCGGCCGCACAGCCGCCGCCTCGGCGCTGGTCGCCGGCTTGGCCGTTCCCCGCGTCCATGCCGCGGAAGACAGCACGATTCAAGTCGCCTTGGTCGGCTGCGGCGGCCGCGGCACGGGTGCGGCCAGCAACGCGCTGTCGGTCCCCAACGGCCAGACCAAGCTGGTCGCGATGGCCGACGTGTTCGAGCACAAGCTGAATTCCAGCCACAAGAACCTGTTGCGGTTCGGCGACAAGTTCGATGTGCCGGAGGACCGCAAATTCCTCGGCTTTGACAGCTACAAAAAGGCGATGGACTGCCTGAAGCCGGGCGATATCGTGATCTCGGCCACGCCGCCCGCGTTCCGCTGGATGCATTTCGCGTACGCCATTTCCAAGGGCCTGAACGTGTTCATGGAAAAGCCCGTCACGGTCGACGGTCCGACGACCCGCAAGATGATCGCGCTGGCTGAACAGGCTGACCAGAAGAACCTGAAGGTCGGCGTCGGGCTGATGGTCCGGCATTGCCGCGGCCGGCAGCAACTGTTGCAGCGGATCCAAGACGGCGAGATCGGCGATTTGATTGCGCTGCGAGGATACCGCATGGGCGGAGGCGGCGGGATGACGGGGCCGAAGCCGGACAATATGAGCGAGGTGATGTACCAGATCCAACGATTTCACAGCTTTTTGTGGGCCAGCGGCGGCGTGTACAGCGACTACTACATTCACCAGATCGACGAGTGCTCGTGGATCAAGGGGGCGTGGCCGGTCAAGGCGCACGCGACGGGCGGCCGCCACTATCGGGGCAACAACGTGGACCAGAACCTGGACAGCTACGGGGTCGAATACACCTATCCGGACGGTACCAAGCTGTTCTATTACGGCCGCCAGATGCCCGGCTGTTACAACGAGTTCGCCAGCTTTGCCCACGGCACCAAGGGCGCGGCGGTGATCTCGACCTCGGCACACACGCCGGGCAAAGTGCGGACGTACAAAGGCCACAACATGACGGACGACGAATTGCTGTGGGCCTTTCCGCAACCCGAGCCGAATCCGTACCAGCTGGAATGGGACGACTTGATCGACGCAATTCGCCAGGACAAGCCGTACAACGAAGCCAAACGCGGGGCCGAAGCCAGCTTGGTGACGTCCCTGGGCCGCATGGCGGCGCACGTCGGCCGGGTCGTCACCTATGACGAGATCCTGAACAGCGATCACGAGTTTGCGCCGGACGTGGATCAGCTGACCGCCGATGGCCCCGCGCCGCTGCAGTTGCAGGACGACGGCAAGTACCCGTCCCCCATGCCCGGCGTCAAATCGAAACGAGAATACTGAGCCTGTAACCCGCGCCAAGAGGCTTGAGATTTCTGCTACGATACAGCAGACGCCGCCGCAGCCGGTAATGATCAAGGCACGTGATCCGTTGAGGAGTTGCTCGAAATGAATCGGAAGCCGATTATTGCGTTATCGCTGTTCTTGGGATTGTTCTTTGGCCGGTTCGCGGTGGCGGATGGTCTGCGGGCATTGGTCTTTACGGGACAAAACAATCACAACTGGCGCGAAACCACGCCGAAACTGAAGTCGATCCTCGAGGCCGGCGGCCGCTTTGTGGTGGAGGTGACCGAGCATCCCGAACAGATCGACGCCGCCACGCTGGGCAAGTACGACGTGATCGTCAGCGATTGGAATACGTGGGGCAAGCCGGCCGGCACGAACTGGCCCGACGCCGCGCGGTCCGCGTTCCTGGACTTCGTCCGCAGCGGCAGAGGGTTTGTCGTCGTCCATGCCGGCGGTTCCTCGTTCGGCGATTGGCCGGAATACCAGCAGATCGCCGGAGCCTGGTGGGAACTCGGTGAAACCAACCACGGCGCGCCGCATCGTTTCACCGTCACGCCGGTCGCCGACCACCCGATCACGTGCGGCGTGTCGCCGTTCAGCACGACCGACGAACTCTGGCAGAAACCCGGTATCCACCCGGCGGCGCGAGTGTTGGCGACCGGCGACGATCAGCCGCTTGCGCTGGTCACCCAATTCGGCCAAGGCCGCGGCTTTGCGCTGCTGCTGGGCCACAGCGCAGCGTTCATGGACAACCCGGGCTTCCAGACCCTGCTCTGTCGCGGCGCGGAATGGGCCGCGACCGGACAAGTCGCGCCCCGGGACGTGCTGACGCCGCTGGCCGGCTATGAATACGGCCAGAGCCGTGAGATCCTGCTGGAGGTCGCCAGCCTGGCGCAGACGGCGCCGCGCGAGATGGCGCCGCAACTGGCCGCGCTCGTCGAGTCGGATGCCACGCTCGACGGCAAGAAGTTTGCGTGCGAGCAGCTCGGCCTGATCGGCACGGCCGCCGAGGTGCCGGTGTTGGCGCGGCAGCTGGCGAGGCCCGAACTGGCGCTGGCGGCCCGCAGCGCGCTGGAACGAATTTCGGGCGACGAGTCGCTCGCCGCCTTGCGGGCTGCGCTGCCCGGCGCCACCGGCACGTTGCGGCAGGGAATCATCAATTCGCTCGGCGCACGCCGGGACGAGCAGGCGGTGCCGCTGTTGGTCGGTCTGCTGCCCGATTCGGCCGACGCGCTCGCCGCGATCGGGACGCCTTTAGCCCTCGAAGCGTTACAGACTGCGAGGCCGCAGCCATCGTCGGCCCTGCTGCGGTGCGCGTTGCAGCTGCGTGCCGTGACGGTGCTCGAACAGCTGTCCGACGCCGACCAGCCCGACGCGATCCGGGTGGCCGCGTTTATCGGCCGGATCAATGCGTTGGGCGATCAAGGTGGCTCCGCGATCCACGCCGCGCTGTCCGGCAACGACCGGGCCTTGCAGATGGCAGCCATCGGGTTGTTGCGCGACCCCGTCGCGTTGAAAGCCGCCGCCGAACGCCTGTCCAGTTTGCCCGTCGATTTGCAGGTGCCGCTACTGAGCGCGCTGCGCGACAGCGGCGAGACCGCCGTACTGCCGGCGGTGACACAGGCGGCAGCGAGCGGCGATCCGGCGGTGCGGCGCGCCGCCCTGGCGGCCATCGGGACGCTCGGCGACGCTTCCTCTGTGCCCGTGTTGCTGGGACTGCTCGCAACGGCGGACAAGGACGAGCGGCAAGCGATCGTCGATGCCTTGACGCGTCTGTGCGGTCCGGACGTGGATGCCACGCTGGTCCGGACTCCGCAGCCGGAAACCATCCGCGCGCTGGTGGCCCGCGGGGCCAAGTCGGCGGTGCCCGCGCTGTTGGCGCTCGCCGAAACAGGCAACGCGGACGCGATCGGCGCCCTGGGCAAACTCGCCGACGCGGCGGACGGCCCGCAACTGGTTGCCTTGCTGGACACGGCCGCCGACCGCCAGGTCGTCGAAGCGGCGCTGGCCGCGCTGTACCGCCGCACGGGTGGCGCCCAGGCGGTGGCCGACGCCGCGGCGCAGGCCAGCGGTCCGCGCAAGGCATCGCTGCTGGCAGTGTTGGGCGTACTGGGCGGGGACACAGCACTGGCGGCCCTGCGCGAGGCGCTGCAAAGCGGCGATGCCGATGCACAGCTTGCCGCAGTGCGGGCGCTGACGGATTGGCCGAACGGCGCACCGTTGGCGGATTTGCAGGCGGTCGCGGAAACCGCCGCCGACGCGAAGCTGAAAGCCTTGGCGGCCCGCGGCGCGGGCCGGCTGGAGGCGCTCGAGTTCGACGTGACGGGCTTGCCGAACCTCGCCCTGGGCGGCACGGCGACCAATCCGGACGGTCTCGCGTCGGACGGCCGGGGCGGGCCGCCTGCAGCGGCGATCGACGGAAATCGGGAGACGTACTGGGACGAGGTAGACAACCAGAAGCTGTACCAGCTGCGCATCCGGATGAAGCAACCCGCCGCGGTGCGGGCCATTCGCATTATCGGTTTTCACCATCTGAATTACGCGCCGAAGGACTTCGAGATCGTCTGCGACGACAGCGTCGTGAAGACCGTGACGGACGCGCCGTATCGCGACAACGTGCTGCTGGTCGTCTTGCCGGCCACGCGTTGCACGGCCATCCAGTTGAATATCACCGGCGCCTACGGCGCCAGCCCGGCCATTCGCGAGTTGGAGATTTACGGCAAGGTAGATTGACATTCAAACCAAGGAGCTCAATCCGATGACGACACGTCGCAACTTTCTCAAGTCCGCCGGGGCCGCCGCCGCGGCGCCGCTGGTTCTGCCCGCGCGCATTGTGTTCGGTGCGAACACCCCCAGCCAGCGCGTCACCACCGCGCACATCGGCGTCGGCGGGCAAGGGGGCGGAATGCTCGGCGCTTTTTTGGGCGTAGATACATGCCAGGTGTTGGCCGTGTGCGACCCGTTCCTGGACCGGCGCGAGTCGCGCCGGGAGATGGTCGACCAGCGTTACGGCACGAAGGGGTGCCAAGCGTATAATGATTTCCGCGAGGTTCTGGCGCGCGACGATATCGACGCCGTCGTAATTGCCACGCCCGACCATTGGCACGTGCCGATCTCGCTGGCGGCGGTGCGCGCGGGCAAAGATGTTTACTGCGAGAAGCCGTTGGGGATCAGCATCGAGCAGAACAAAGCGTTGCGGGCCGCGATCCATCGCCAAGCGGCGATCTTTCAATACGGCACGCAGCAGCGGTCGTTCAGTGCCCACTGCGGTTTCGCCTGCGAGTTGGTCCGCAACGGGTACATCGGCGAGATCAAAGCGGTCCACGTCATCGCTCCCAACGGCGCCCGCGGCGGCGACCCCACGCCGCAACCGGTGCCGGAAGGTTTGGATTACGATCTCTGGCTCGGTCCGGCTCCCGTGACGCCTTACACGCGAGACCGCGTGATCGGCGGCGGACGCTGGCACATCTACGACTATGCGATCGGGTTCATCGCCGGTTGGGGCGCCCATCCGCTGGACATCGCCCACTGGGGCTACCCGCAGATTCCTGTTGAATACGAAGGCACCGGCGTGATTCCGACGGCGGGCCTGTTCGACACGGTCGTCGATTGGGACGTGCGGGGGCGATACGCCGGCGGCGCCGAGTTCACGCTCAAGGCCGGGTCCGACCTGACGACGTTCGTCGGAACGGAAGGCTGGATCCAGGCGGGCCGCGGCCGGCAGACGCTGGCGGCCGAACCGGCATCGTTGCTGGACGTGAAGATCAAGCCGGAGGAAACTCGCCTGTTGCAGCACCACAACCACTACGCCAACTTCATCCAAGGCTGCCTCACGCGCCAGCCGCCGGCCAGCGATATCGATTCCGCCGTGCAATCCGATTTCATCAGCCACCTGGGCGACATCGCGATCCGCACCGGCCGCAAGATCCAATGGGACCCGGTTCGGGAAACGATCGTCGGCGACGAAACCGCCGCGCGAATGATGCATCGCGCCCTGCGCGAACCTTGGACGCTGTGAGCCGGGCGTCGACGACGGCCCATTTGTCTCTTCGACAAGGCGTTCTTCCTGCTCGCCCCCAATGCGACTTGATCCGGCCTTGGTCCTGCCAGGACCGAAGTTGACGCATGAGTTCGCCCAGAACCTGCCAAAGCAGGAGGGGCGGCGTCGGATCGGAACTGAGGCGGCGCAGAAGTTCGCGCGCTTGGGCTTGCTTGGCTGGCTCCTGCCGATCCAGACGATAGATCAAGACATTGGTGTCAACGGCGTTCATGCAATTGATCTCGCGTCAGACGCTGCCCGCGGGACTCGATGGGAAAATCGTCGCAGAGGCGATCCAGTTCCGCGCACGCCGCCTGACGCTGCTCGCGCACGTCGTCGGGAAGATCCAGGATGAGCCGCACCTTGGTCCCCGTGGTGAGACCAAGTTCTTCATCCGGTTTCAGCATGCCGTCGACGAACGTGGCCGTGATGAATTGAGCCATAACGTTTTCACTCCCAAGTCCGCCTCAACAACTCGATCCGTTCGACGTCATTGTAGGCGTCCCAGGACGGGACCGCAACTTGAACCAGGCAATAATTCGCCCCAAGGCCGCCCCAAAAAGTTTGAAAACGGTTCCTCCATTATTTCCCATGCTGGGGCGGCAAAGCCGATGGTCGACAGATCGGATTCCTGCGTTTGCGTCCGCCTTACGCCTGCGAGGCGCGCAGCGCTTGGTCGAGATCGGCGAGGATGTCGCGGATGTCCTCGATGCCCACCGACAGACGCACGTATTCGGGTGTGACCCCAGCCTGCGCCTGTTCTTCGGCAGTCAGTTGCGAATGCGTCGTGGTGGCCGGGTGGATGATCAGCGACTTGGCGTCGCCGATATTCGCCAAGTGACTGAACAGTTTCACGCTATCGATCATCTTGGCGCCCGCTTCCTTGCCGCCCTGGATGCCGAACCCGACAATCGCGCCTTGTCCGTCCGGCAGGTACTTCGCCGCGTTGGCATAATCGGGGTGGCTGGGCAGGCCCGGATAGTTCACCCACAGCACCGCCGGGTGCTGTTCCAGGAATTGGGCGACGGCCAGCGCGTTTTGCGAGTGCCGCTCCATCCTCAGGTGCAACGTCTCCAGCCCCAGCAGCGTCAGGAACGAGCCCCAAGGACTCTGGGCGGCCCCCGTGTCGCGCAGCCAGTGGGTACGGATATGAAGGATATAGGCGATGTTGCCGATCGGCCGCAACGCCTCCTCGAAAATCATGCCGTGGTACGCCGGATCGGGCGCGGTGAATTCCGGCCACTTGTGCGGTTCGTCGGCCCACAAGAATTTGCCGCTGTCCACAATCGCGCCGCCGATATGGACGCCGTGGCCGCCGATGAATTTCGTCGTCGAGTAGACCACGATATCGAAACCGTGCTCGATGGGCCGGAACAGAGTCGGAGCCAGCACGGTGTTGTCGATAATCGCCGGCAAGCCGTGGCGATGTGCGACGTCCGTCACCGCGCGATAGTCCGGCACGTCGTTCTTGGGGTTGCCGATGGACTCGAGGTACACCGCCCGCGTATTCTCGTCCACCAGCTTGCTGATGGACTCGGGATCTTTCGGATCGAAGAACCGAACCTCGATGCCCAGCTTGGCGAGCGTCTGCGTGAACAGCGTCCACGTGCCGCCGTACAGGCTGGTGGCCGAAATGAAGTTCTGCCCCGCGTGGGTGATCGTCAGCAAGGCCGCGGTGATCGCCGCTTGGCCACTGGCGAACGCCAGCGCCGCCGCACCGCCATCCAACGCCGCCAAGCGTTTCTCCAGCACGTCGGTCGTGGGATTCATCAGGCGGGTATAGATATTGCCGAATTCGCGCAGCCCGAACAGGTTGGCCGCATGCTCGGTGTTATGGAACACGTAGCTGGTCGTCGAGTAGATCGGCACGGCGCGCGCCGTCGTCGTCGGGTCCGGCACTTGACCGGCATGTAAGGCGCGGGTGCCCAAACCAGGAAGGGGAACGGGGTCCGAGGTTTGCTCGCTCATGGTTGTGTCATCCGGATGGTACGTCGAAGTCCATCTTCTTGCTGCCCGTCGGAAGGTCGACGGTGGTTTCGAACTTTGTGGTAAATTAGGGGCAGTTTCGGAAACGGATCTTAAGGTTACGGTCAGGGCCCTGCCGTGTCAAAGGGAGCGATCCCCAAAAACTGGCTTGACCGAAGCAGAAAGCAATCACGAATCCAATAAGTCTAACAGGAAAAGGGGATTGGACAGTTTGGCGAAGAACGCGTCGTGCAACGCTTCGCCGGCGGCGGTCAAGTTGATTTGCGGCGCCAACCCGGGCAAGATCGCCGGCAGATCGAGGTCGTCGAAGTTCGTCTGCAATTGGTCGGCCAAGTCGAGCAGTTGATCTAACGAGACGTGGGACCGGATCGCATCCAGCACCGGACCGATCGCCTCTTTCCACTGGGCGGGCCCGAACGGCATGCGATTCTGCATCAACTCGTTCAGGCGATCGGCATCCACGTGCACCAAGATTTCGTGGACCAAACGCAGCGTGCGCTCGGGGCTCAATCGCAGCGTCTGCAGCGGTTGCTGCCAGCGTTCTTCCAGCAGCAGATCATGCATCGACTTCCAATCCACCCACGCGGCCAGCGGTCTGACGGGCATCTCGCCGACGGCGGGATTCCCGTTCCCCGCGTTCAGCCGGTTGATGACATGCAACGTATCCTCGGGCGTGAGATAGCCGTCTCCGTTGACGTCGTAGAAGTGCACGCCCGCCACCGTTGCCACCGTTGCCGTTGTCGCCAAGTCCGTTTGCTCCAGGCGAAGCACGCCGCGCGTGTTGATGGCGTTGACGCCGAGCAGGGCATCCAGAGCCGTGATGCGGCCATCGTCGTTTACGTCCGTCGGCAACTCGACGTTGCGCCAGCCGCCGACGATTTGCACCTGGACTCCCTGCCAATCCACCAGACGAGCCGGCACGACTCGATCCTCGCCGTAAACCAGCACCTCGTGCCCGATCGCGCCGGCAGGCGTCACGACGAATGCGGCCGTGCCCGTCCTGCGGGCGACAAACGAGACACTGGCCAACAGCCGTTCGCCGTCTCCCAGCGTTTGCAATCCGCCAAAGGCGCCCAGTTCATTCAGCAAGCCGGCCCGATTCGCGTCGCCCGACCGGCCATTGGCGTAAACTTCGTCAAACGCGATCGGGTCCTCCGTCACGCCGACAACTCGCGCCGGATAAAAAATGTCCGCATAGGCCGCATAGACGCCGGCGCCGGAATCGCGGAGATCGTCGACGTACATGTTCAGTGTGAACGTCTCCCCCGCCTTGACCGTCGTCACGACTTGGCCGGCGGCATCCGCCGCCTCCAGCCGCACGCGGACCACCGGATCGGCAATCTCCGGGTTCGGCGGGGGCGGATTCAACTCCGTGGTCTTGGCGAGGATGACCCGGCTGCCCGTGTCGGTGTGATAGATATAGCCGGTTTCGCCGTGCATCAGACCGATTCGAAACCCCGGCGTGATCACCTGCAAGCAGGCTTGTCCCGGAACAGGGATCCCCAGACAGCTGTCTTGCCACTGGACCTCCGTCGCCGAACGCACGCCGATCTCTTCGATCGGCACCGACAGCCGACGGGCCAAATCCCGCCGGGCCAATTCGGTCATCCGGCGCTGATCCGCCCAAGGGTTCACGTCGACTGTCACGCGGGCCTCGTCCGTGATGCCGCCCGGACCGGAGATCGTGTAGACGAACGCCTCGGTGCCCCCAAAGCCGGCGGCGGGAGTGTACCGCAGGCTGAGTCCGTCGGCAGCGATCGCAACGAAACCGGTTTCGGGCTGCGTGACCGACGCGATCGTCCAATCGCCGCCGGCGGATCGGATCCGATCGTTGCCCAGCACGTCCAGGCGATTGTCCTGGCTGCCGAAGGCTATCGAGAACCAGTCGTCCTCCGCGGGATGCCCGAAATACAGAACGCCCAACGCAGCGCCCGGGTCGAACAGGTCGTGAACCTGGATCACTTCGCCGGAAATCGAAAACAGCTGCTCGCCAATCCGGAGACTCCGGAGAATCGTGCGGTCGTGTTCGATCGTTCCCAGCACGCGGATCTGAGGTAACTCGGCCGTGATATCGACGCGGAAGACCCACAGCTGAGACAGCCCCCGCGGCAACGAGGACTCGACGATACTGGCGGCGCGTTCCCGTACGATCGGCAGCCCGGCGGGGAACCAAGTGTCGATCGGGACGGCCAAAACGCGATGTTCGGGAAAGTAGCTGATGGCGTGATGATTGAAGAACGCTTCGGACCACGAGGATGCACTGCCGAACGACACGCGGTCGGTCAACTGCGGGTCGGCAAGGTCCGAGACATCGAACAGAGATACCTGGGGCGCCAGCTGGCGGCCGTTCACCTCGTCGGCATCGCGGCCGAGTCCGATCAAGAACTCGCCTTCGATCATCTGCAGGTAGTTGGAAAACCCCGGAATCTCCAATTCGCCGATGACCTGCGGCGACGTGGGATCCGACAAGTCGATGGTGAACAGCGGATCGAACCAAACACCGCTTTGCGGACCGAAGGTGACCACGAAGGCCAGGTCCTCTACGAAGCGGACACTGAACAGCCGCTCACCGGGCGCCATGCCCTCAATCTGGCCGCTCCGCACGAGCTTTCCGTCCACTTGGTCCAGCACGTACAAAGCGGTCGTGGCATCCGCCCGTCCGCCGCTGTGCGTGACAATTCTCAGCAAGTCTCCGCGCTCGTCAAGCGAAAATGCGTTAAGTACCTGGCCCGGCACGCGGCCCCGCGCGGCCAGCGGAATCTGCCCTTCGTCGGGCAGCAGAGCAAACTTATATATCTCACTGAACGCTTGTTCCGTGGACCAGTCCGCCGTCACGACGTACAGATTCTGCGGCGACACGTACACCGTGCTCCCCCAGCCGACCGGAGCGCTCGCCGACGCAACAATCGCGGGCTGGTCGGCGCCGATATCAAACGCCGCGATCGAAACCAGCTGATCCGCGCGCCCGTTCAGCGGCCGATACGTGGCCTCGGCGGCAGTCAACAGGCCCGCTGCGATCGTGGTGCCCCCGCCGTCGCGAAGCGCATAGTTGGGCAAGGCGAGGTCGAGCACCTGGGCGCCGATTCGCTGCCAATACTGGTCGCGAGTTTCGTAGATCCAGCCGGATCCGTCGCCGTCGGAGCCGAGCCACGGCAGAATGCGGAGGGCGAAATCACTCTGGGGATCGAGTTCGGAAGTCGCCGCATCGTGACCTTCCTCTTCCCCGACAGGATGGACGGGCACGATTTGCGGCGGAGGCAAGTGGAACTGGTGTCTCGAAACCAGGTACACGGTCTGGCCGATCATCCGCGAATCGACGTAGTTCCCTTCGAGTTCCAGGCGGCTGATCAACTGCGGCGTTTCCGGCGCGGTTACATCGTAGACGGTCACCCGGAACGTCGGCTCGGCGATTTCGGAAGGATGCCGTACCCCAAAATCGACGAAGGGCATCGCGGATTGAGAGATCACGGTCAGCCGATGATCGCTCAAGTACAACGCAGCGGTCTGGCCTTCGCTCCCGAGCCGAGACAAGATCCGCATGTCGGCAGCGGATTGAGCATCGACGATCGTCACTTCCGGCCCGACACCGATGTACAAGTACCGGCCGTCCGTCTTGACCAGATCGCCCTCGTCCACGCCCGCGATCTGGATGTTCGTCGTCGAGTAATCGCCGGCCCCTGCGTCGGACACACGTAGGTTGACCCGGGAATCGCCCGCGGTCGTCACGTCAAGCCACGGCCACCACCAAGTGTCCTGGCCGAACTGTTCGCCGTATCGCTGATTTGCATCCCGCATCAGGAACTGCTGCAACTCGTCCGCCGACGCGAATCGCTTCGGAGCATCTGCCGGCTCGGAGACCGCCGCCGCACCCGCGTCGGCGTTGGCGAAGAGCCCCAAATCGCTCGCCAATGCCGCTCCGAGTTGAGCATCCAGAACAACGCGCGGTTCGAGCAATTCAAACGTCAATCTGCCGAACGGACGCCGTTTGCGGTTCGAGCCACTAGACATCTCAGGAAACCTCTGTGTCGAAATCATCAGAAAAGCGGCTGGGAACTGGCCTCAACCGGGTGATTCTACCGTATTTCGTCCGCCGCAACTAGAGTTTTAGGGCGGTTTTCTGCCGTATCCCCGTTGGAATCCGGCGCGATAGCCGGCCAACATCGCTCCGATGAAGAGCATGGCGAGAAGCAGGGTCATCATGCTGAATTGAAAACCACCTTCGTGGCGACACGTTGTTGCTCATGAGAATACTCGCACAAAGACGTTCGACGGCTATTTGGCTTATCGCTCAGGATAACGCCACGAATGGCATCTCGCGCCCCCGGGATCACGTTGCGGTGGAAAGTTTGCCATCCCATGCCAGGTTAGGCCAGGATTTCGTCGGTTTCTTACAGAGGCTATCGTCAGATTACTCCCCCATCAGCTTATCCACCAGCTTCTTCATCATGGCTGTAGCGGGACCTTCCAGCAGCGTGTAGTCGCCGGTAGAGCGTGTTTTCACGTCGATGATGTACTTGCTGTTCACCGAGGAGAAAAGCGGGATCAGGTGCGAAGCCGGTTGGACCTGGGCCGATGTGCCGACGCAGATGAAAACGCCATCGTGGCGTTCCAGTTCGTCCACAAGCAACGAAAGCTGACGAAAGTCCAGGTCCACAGCCTCGCCAAACCAGACCACATCTGGCCGCAGTTGCCCACCGCATTTTGGACACAGATCTCCGAGCTTGACGGGGATATCCTGATGAACCTTGAAATCGCAGGTGTAGTCGCCGTCACCGAAAATGTCCCGGTGGAACTCGCACTTCCGTCTGGTGATGAGGCCGTGTAGATGCGCCACACGCTCGCAGCCCGCCCGCTCCAGCAGATCATCAATGTTCTGGGTGATGTTCAGGACGTTGAACTTAGCCTGCAAACGAGCGATGCTGCGGTGGGCTTCGTTGGGCGGTGCGGCTTGCGCTGCCCGAAATCGCAGTTCGTAGAAACGCAAAACGAGTGCCGGGGCGCGTCTCCAGCCGTCAGGACTGGCTACGTCCTCGACCCGATGACTTTCCCACAGGCCGTTGGAATCGCGGAATGTGGGGATGCCACTCTCAGCGGATAGTCCCGCGCCGCTGAACACGACAACCGTTCGTTGCTTGGTCTGGTTTGCTTTAAGCATGTTCGGATCTCGACTCGTCGTCATTCAACACCTTCCGCACGAACTCCCCCCTTAGCGTAGCAGTCGTCCAGCGGATCCGTCACGCCCCCGGGCGATAATCCGCCGTTTCCTGGCGACGTAAGCCGCGACCAACTCAGAATTCGCCCGCAGCCGGTCGCGAAATGCACGCATCTCGGCGACCTCTGGCGAGGTCGCCGAGATCACATGGACATCGAGCATCTGTCTTCCAATTTGGCCGGGACCAGATCTGCATCCTTGATCCCAACGTCAAAAAGATCGCGCTGCTTGTCAGGGGTGGGGACCAATCCGCCGTGGGTCGGGCGCCGTGGCTTTCTTTTTGCGGCGGCGTTGAGTAAACTAAGTGTCCAATATGGCTTCGCAAGATTTTGATATCGATTCGCTGGCAGCGTACCTGCACTTGGCGCCGCAACAGGTGGCCCGGATGGCGGACCGTGGCAAGCTGCCCGGCCGCAAAGTTTCGGGGCATTGGCGGTTCACCGAGGCGGAGATCCATCACTGGCTGGAAGATCGGATTGGCCTGTCGGACGAGGAGCAATTGGTCCAGATGGAAAGCGTTCTGGACCGGCGCAGCGGCGCACGGGACGAGGTCGTTTCGATTGGCAAGATGCTGCCGCTGGATGCGATCGCCGTGCCGCTGCAAGCGAGAACGCGGGGCTCGGTGATCGGCCAAATGTGCGACCTGGCTGCGCGGACCGGATTGTTGTGGGATGCCGAGCGGATGGCCGATGCGGTGCGCGAGCGGGAGAACCTGCATCCCACCGCTTTGGACATTGGCGTAGCCCTGCTTCACCCGCGCCGGCCCACGCCCAATCTCCTGGCCGAACCGTTCCTGGCGCTGGGCCGGACCTACCAAGGCATTCCCTTTGGCGGTGCCCAGGGCGAACTGACGGATATCTTCTTCTTGATTCTCTCCACCGACGATCGCGGGCACCTGCGCATGCTGGCGCGGCTCAGCCGATTGCTCGGCGACAGCGTGACCTTGGACGGATTGCGCTGTTGCGACGACCCGGTATCCACGCGAGACTGGATCGCGCTGCGCGAAGCGGAATTGTTCGGAGGCTTGTAATGCCGGGAAGGCGCGTGCTGCTGGTCGGCGACTGGGCACATCGTGATTTCCGCGAGGCGGTGGACTGGCTGGCGGTCCATGCGCAGCCCACATTTGCCGCTTGTGTCGCCACGGGCCTGAGCGCCATGAGCCTGGCCGATGCGGCGAACCGCGGCGAATCGGCGGCGGAACGCGCCGGCCCCGAAGACGACGGCGAATCGGCACCGCCCCGGTTGATCCCCGACATGATTGTGGTCGCCCAATCGCGTCCCGGCCAGATTCATCCGACCGAGGTCGAACGGCTGCATGCCGCCTCGCCGCTGTCGCGGCTGGTTGTCTTGGCGGGCAGCTGGTGCGAGGGCGAATTGCGCAGCGGGCGCCCATGCCAGGGCGTGATTCGCATCTTGTGGCACCAATGGCAGCCGCGTCTGATTCCCTTTCTGCAACCCGGCTCGGCACGCATTCCGGAGTTCTGGCAGATGCCCCGCACGGCCAATCTCGACGAACGGCTCTCTTGTACCGTCGGCCCTCGCCGCCTTTGCCGTGAGGGATTGGTTGCCATCCACGCCGATACTTATCAGATCTTTGCGGCGCTCAGCCAGGAATGTCAGGCAGGTGGTTACGCCACCGTTTGGCACGTGTCCGACGAATCCGTGGCGGCTGGCGGCGTGGTCGCGGCAGTCGCCGACGGCATCAGTTGCGACGCGCCGGGAATCCGCTTCTTGCAGCGGATCGTCGCCTGCCATCGTCCCGCCCCGGTCATTGCTCTGCTGGACTTTGTGCGTCGTCAGGACTACGATCTTGCTATGTCGGCAGGCGTGCGCGCCGTCGTTGCCAAGCCGTTCCTCGTCCATGATCTGCTCTGGCATCTGGACGTTCTTTCCTACAGCAACGCAGAATAGGAATCCCGTGCCCAAACTTCCCCAGAATGCTTCTCCGTCATCCGTTGCCAAAGGCACCTATGCCTTTGTAAGCCTTGGTTGTCCCAAGAATCTAGTCGACAGCGAACGCATGTTGGGCCTGCTGCAGATCGACGGGTATCGCTTGGTTCCCGAGCCCGACGGAGCGGATTTCGTCGTGGTGAACACTTGTGGCTTCATCGAACGGGCGCGCGACGAATCGTTGGCCACCATCGACGAGATGCTGCAGTTCAAGGCGCAGGGCCGCATTCGCGGAGTCATCGTCTCCGGCTGTCTGGCAGAGCGGCAGAAGGAGCAACTGCTGGCCGACCGGCCGGGGATCGATTCGCTGGTGGGCGTCTTTGCCCGCGACGAAGTCGCCCGCGTCGCCGACCGTATGCTGGGCCGACTGGACGAGCAGCGGACGGTCTTCCAACCGGCTCCGATTCGGCCGCTGCTGGATACCGATCGGTTGCGGATCACGCCTCGGCACTTTGCGTACCTGAAAATCTCCGAAGGCTGCGACCGGCTGTGTACGTTTTGCGCGATCCCCAAGATGCGCGGCAAACATGCGACCAAGCCGCTGGACGAGGTCGTTCGCGAGGCGGAGCAATTGGCGGCCGACGGGGTTCGCGAACTGATCGTGGTCGCGCAAGACACGACGTATTACGGGATGGACTTGTATGGCGAGCCTCGTTTGGCCGAGTTGTTGCGCCGTTTGGAGCAGGTGGACGGGATCGCTTGGATCCGCTTGATGTACTTCTACCCGATGTACGTGGACGACACGTTGATCGAGGCGATTGCGGCGTCTGACAAGATTGTCCCCTATCTGGACATGCCTCTGCAGCACATCCACGACGAAATGCTCCGCCGGATGGCCCGCCGCATTACGCGGCGGGAAACCGAAGACTTGTTGGCCAAGCTGCGAACCCGCATTCCCGGTTTGATGTTGCGGACGACCCTGATCACCGGATTTCCGGGTGAAACGGCCGACCAGTTTGAAGAACTTGTCGATTTCGTCCGCACCCAGCGATTCCAGCGTTTAGGCGTATTTACGTATTCCTGCGAACCCGATACGCCTTCCGCAAATCTGCCCGGCCAGCTCTCCGAAGAGGTCAAGAACCAGCGCCGCGAGCGTCTGATGGAGGTCCAGCAGCAGATCGCGTTTGCGTGGAACCAGGCTCAGATCGGGATTCGCAAAGACGTGATCCTGGATCGGCCCGTGCCCCGCGAGTCGAATGTCTGGATCGGCCGTTCGCACGCCGATGCGCCGGATATCGACGCCGTGGTCTACGTGACCGGCGGCAAGAAACGGCTGGCCGCAGGAGACATCGTGAACTGTGAAATCGTCGCCGTTCGAGAATACGACTTGATCGGCGTGGCAATGGGTATTGCTACGCCCGGAGGGTCGGTTCCCGCGACCGGGTCAAGCTTTCCACCAGAAACCTCACCGCCATTGCGACCAGACCGGCGGCAATTGTCAAGACGCCGCTCATAATGAGCGATGTGACGTGACTCTGCAGATTCGAAAAACCGCCCATCTGCCCCCAATTGGACGACGACATGAGCAGCATCCCCAAGGAAAATACACTGACGGCTTGCAGACCTGCGGGAATGATGGCTCCCATGCAGAACGTTCGCAGATAGCCCTTGCCGTACACCAGCGCCGAAACGAGAGCGGCCAAAATCATCGAACGCAGCAGCAGATTCGCATACGTGGAAACCACTCCGCCAGCCAGCGTCATCGCCGACACGACGAAGAACGCTCCGCCGAGCAGCAGCGCGAGGACGATCACCCACGCCAGCACGAGATCGTTTCGTCGCCGAGGTTCCTTTACTTGCGCCGTCATCTCAGACCGCTCCCAACGTTTTTGCAGCCACGCCACGCGGTACGCGCCCAGCACGATGGCCAAGCCCATCAGCATGATCACGGCGCCCAGATTACGGATGGGCATGACATTGGCGTTCGGATTCATTCCCCCCGCAATCGCGGCTGACATGGCGACGAGCACGCCGGCGCCGATCACGATCCACGCGACGCGCAAGACGGTCCGATGTGCGCCGGATTGCGCCGCAGTCGGTGTCGGCGATTCTTCCACGACATGGCCTCCGCCGGAAATAGACGCGGCAAACGTCGCGATGCCTGCGCGGTCTAACGGCCGAATGCGCAACACACACTAAAGGAACAACGCCTCGGACATGGCAAGCATCGAGCCGCCGCGTTGCCGCTGGAAACAGATTGTGGCACAACTCCGTTCGTTTGTCGATGGCGGGAAGTCGGGGTCACTTTCAGACTCCAGATTCGCCGGCCGCTTGAATTCTGCAGGAGAACTTGCGAGATCCGGCGACAAGTCCCCTTGACCGCAGCCGGAGAATTCGCATAGATTACCCACTTGCACGCGGTGTTTGACGGACGGCATGGACGGCTCGGCTCCCTTGTTCCAGATCCAGACCGAAACGTGCAAATCGGACGTTTCTGTCCCGTAGGCTAACGGTAAACCACCTGACTCTGGATCAGGTTTTCTTGGTTCGAATCCAAGCGGGACAGCTACGATTCTCCAGCTTGCCAAGCTACAAGCGCGGAGCATTTTCACGAACGCTCGTCGCAAGTGACGAATTCAAAACTTGCGGCGGGCGTTTTTTCTTAACAGACGATCGAATCGCTGGACGCACAAACGGCAGGGCAAGGAGTTGGCAAGGCTCAGGGGTCGGGCGTTCAAAATTCAATTTTGGCCGATAGAGAGTCCAACCATCGGTGCGGAGCCGTGGT
>Ga0351864_10244_pt1 | contig 22400 bp, 17 predicted proteins | sample TotcelHFGM3001L9_FD_206758 | JGI IMG/M metagenome (GOLD analysis project Ga0351864, IMG submission 206758) | Enriched cells from coal bed in the Powder River Basin, Montana, United States - Total cells FGM rep2 HSBNCT.FGM.300.1.L9 ... | reverse complement strand
TGCAGCATCACAGTCCGCCCCAGTCGCGAGGCGCGGTGCTGGCCGCCAGCAATCTGTTGACGTTCAGCGGCATTCTGGGCGCCGCCGTCTTGTTTGCCGGCATGAGGGCACCGTTGCGGGGCGCGGAGCCGCTGTTGACGGCGCGTCAGATATTTCTGCTCAGCGGTCTGCTGACCGTTCCGGTTTTCATCTACATTGTGTGGGTGATTCCGCAGGCTAGTATTCGCTTTATGGCCTGGTTGGCCAGCAAGACCATGTATCGAATCCGCGTGTTCGGGCACGAGAACTTGCCGGAGCGGGGCGGGGCGCTGCTGGTGGCCAATCATGTCTCGTGGTTGGACGGTCCGCTGATGTTGCTGACCAGTTCCCGGCCGGTGCGGGTGCTGGCGTTTACGGGCGGTTTCCAGAATCGGTGGATCCGCCGCCTGGCCGATCTGTTCGGTGTGATTTTGATTGCGCCGCAACCCAAGGCGGTGACGGCCGCGTTTCGGATCGCGCGGCAGGCTCTGCGGAGCGGCGAATTGGTCTGTATTTTCCCGGAAGGGTCGATCACGCGCACCGGGCAGATGCAAGCGTTTCGTCCGGGACTGCTGAAGATTCTGCAAGGAACCGGAGTCCCCGTGGTCCCCGTCTACCTGGACGAGCTGTGGGGGAGTATCTTTAGTTTTCAGGGAGGCAAGTTTTTCTGGAAGCGGCCCCAACGGTGGCCGTATCCAATTTCGATCTTCTTCGGCCGTCCGGTCGACAACCCGGTGGATGTCCATCAGGTGCGACAGGCGGTTCAAGCGTTGGGAGCGACGGCGGTGGAACAACGAGCGAGCCGGGCCAGCGGCCTGGGACGATCTTTTGTGCGGATCTGCAAAAAGCGAAAACGGGGTTCGAAGATCGCCGATTCGCTCGGGAACGAGCTGTCGGGCGGAGGGCTGCTGATGCGGTCCCTGATCCTGCGGCGGCTGCTGGCGCGGCACGTGCTGGCCGACGACGAGCAATTTGTGGGCCTGCTCTTGCCGCCGTCGGTGGCCGGGATCGTGGCCAACATGGCATGCACCTTGGCGCGGCGCGTGCCGGTCAACCTGAACTATACGGTCACCTCGGAGGTGATCAACGAATGCATCCGGCAAGCTGGGATTCGGCACGTGATCACCAGCCGCCAGTTCATGGAACGGGTCAAGCTGGAGATGGATGCGGAACTGGTGTATTTGGAGGATTTCCGCAGCAAAGCGGGGGCCTGGGACAAATTGGCCTGTGCGACGGCCGCTTACGCTGTGCCCGCGACGGTGCTCGAGCGGTCGCTCGGTTTGCACCGCGTCAGCGGCGACGATCTGGCGACGGTCATCTTCACGTCCGGTTCCACCGGCATTCCCAAGGGCGTGATGCTAACGCAAACCAACATCGGCTCGAATGTGGATGCCATCGAGCAGATCATCCACTTGCATCGTTCGGACGTGCTGGTGGGCGTGCTGCCGTTCTTTCATTCGTTCGGCTACACCGTTTGCTTGTGGGCCGCGATGAGTATCGACGTCAAGGGCGTCTATCACTTCAATCCGCTGGAAGCCAAGCAGGTGGGCAAATTGGTCAAGAAGCACGGGGGCACTGTGCTGCTAGCCACGCCGACGTTTCTGCGCACCTATCTGCGGCGCTGTGACGTGGACGAACTGGCGACCTTGGATGCGGTCGTCGCGGGGGCGGAGAAACTGCCGCGGGAATTGTGCGACTCCTTCGAGGCGAAATTCGGCATCCGGCCGGTCGAAGGTTATGGGACCACCGAGCTGTCGCCGCTGGTCTCGGCGAACATCCCGGCCAGCCGCTCGCCGTCCAAGTCGGCCAGCGACTGTAAAGAGGGTACCGTCGGCCGGCCGGCGCCCGGGATCAGCGCCAAGATCACCGACCTGGATACCGGCCAAGTGTTGGGCGCCGGCCGCGCGGGGATGTTATGGGTCAAAGGCCCGAATGTGATGAAGGGCTACCTGGGCCGCGACGACTTGACCGCCGAGGTGATCAAGAACGGCTGGTACATGACCGGCGACATCGCCGTGATCGACGAGGACGGATTCATTCAGATCACCGGCCGGCAGAGCCGCTTTTCGAAAATCGGCGGCGAGATGGTCCCGCACCTGAAAATCGAGGAAGCTCTGGCCCAAGTCATCGGCGTCGACGAGGAGGAAGGTTTCCGGGCCGTCGTCACCGCCGTGGTGGACGAAAGGAAGGGCGAGCGGATCGTCGTTCTGCACACCGCGATTTCGAAGACCCCGGAAGAACTGCGAAAGGGACTCAGCGAACTCGGTTTTCCCAACCTGTTCATCCCGTCCGAAGACAGTTTTCACCAGGTCGAAAGCATCCCGGTTCTGGGCACCGGAAAACTCGATCTTCGCGGCGTCAAACAGATTGCCAACCGCGTGTTCGGAACCGGCGAAGAAGAATCGTCCGACCACTAAGTCAGGCCGGGGCAGCGTCACCAACGGCGACCCCGGCGGATATTCCGGCGCCGCGCTGAACCAGTTGTTCCAGATTGAAGACGCAGCCGAAACGATCCAGCAGCGAGTGGTCGTGTGTGACCATCAGGACGGTGGCCTTGGTCTGGGCGGCTTGATCCAGCAACAGCGAGACGATCGTCCGGCTGGTGTGCGGGTCCAGGTTGCCCGTCGGCTCGTCCGCCAGGATCAGACGCGGCCGAGTGATCAGCGCGCGGCTCAGCGCCACCCGCTGCCGTTCGCCGTGGGACAACCGCTGGGGATAGCGATCGAGCGTTCCGGCCAGGCCCACCGCCTCGGCCACCGCTTCGACCCGCCGGCCGACGTCGCCATCCGGCCGCAACGCCGGGTTGATCCGGTACGGCAACAGGATATTGTCGCGAACCGTCAGGTACTCGAGCAGTTCGAACTCCTGAAATACCAAGCCGATGTTGCGAATGCGAAATGCGCGGCGTTCGTCTTCGGTCAAACGCGAGAGGTGCGCATCGCCCACGCGCACCGTGCCGGACAAAGCACCCACGATGCCGGCGGCCAAGTACAACAGCGTCGTTTTGCCCGAGCCGCTGGGCCCGATCACCGCGACCTGCTCTTCGGCGGCCACACGCCACTGCGGCACGCACAACTCGAACTCGCCGTGCGGATAGGCGAAGCGGACGTCGGTGAATTCAATCATGGAGCGGCGGTTGCCAGAGGGCAGAGGGCAGAGGTCAGAAGTCAGAAGTCAGACGTCAGAAGTCAGAAGTCAGAGGTCAGTTGTCAGTTGGGGGTCGAGGTGCGCACGCTCACAGCCCTTTCGGCTCCGCGCGAAATTGCCCGGTGGCCGTCAGGTATGCGACGGCCGTCAACACGCCGCCGTACGGATACACAAAGATGATCCCGATGTAGCACGTAACGCACGTAAACATGCCGGACACCAACCCGACAATCAGCAAGACGGCGAACATGACCAGCTTGTTGCCGCTCATGTACGTATCCGAAAGCCGCAACGCCTCGAGCGCCCCCGCGTTGCGATCCAAGATGAACGGGTAACCCAGATAGGCGCGCAACATGACCCAAGTCGCGATGACGATGGCCGCCAGCCCTCCCAAGACCGCCGCGATAATGACCGGCACGGGGTTGGCTTGGATTCCGCCGGGACCGCCTTGAGCGAGCAAGACCCCCAAGGCCGGCAGAAGGCACACCACCACGGCTCCGAACACGATCAGCGCGACCAGAAACGTCATTCCCAAGCCGCGCAGGTAATACGGGCCGATCGCGAAGAAATCGCTTACCTGAACCCGGCCGGTGCGGACGAGCCGGATGCCGACGTAGGCGATTCCCATGTTCAGCCAGGTTTGCAGCAGAAGGCTGAGTACTTGATTCAGAAACTGAAATGCGATAACCAAAGCGGGCTCGCCGCTGGCTTGCGCGGCGAATCCTATGGCCATCGAAAGGACTTGGAAGCCGATCAGGAAGCCGATCATGACCAGGCCCACCAAGGCGCACGGACCGAAATTGGGAGAGAAGAACTGCCACGTGCGGCGAAACAACTCCTCGAATTGAATCCGGTTCGCCTGCAGCTGGCCTTGCCCGAAGGCGGCACCGCCGAAGGCCGCATCGTGCAGCGGCGGCGATGCATACGGGTTTGCGGATTCGAACGCAGGTTCCCGCGCCGCCGCATGTCTCGCGTGATCGCCGAACGGGTTGTCCGACGGCACGGCCGGCGGAGCCGAAGGTAATGCCTCGCCGAGAGGCACCGGCGGGATGACGCCTCCGGCGGGTGTTTCCGACCCGGCGGAGATTTCCGCAATCGTGCCGCACTGCGGACACTTGGCTTTTTTTCCGACACTCTCGTCTGGCGTTCGCAGCAAGGCGGAACAATTCGGACAACGGAATTCGATGGCCATGCGAAGCGTCTCTCCTTGTCGCGCAACAATCGGGACGATGACGACAATCCTGAAGCTGGATTGACGCGATGGGCTTATTGTGGGCGATCGGCGATGGGAATGCGAGATCCCGGCTGCAGATTTTGTCGCCGCCCGCCGCGGATCTTCACCGGTTGCTTCGGAATGCCGCGGCGCCTTCCGAGGGCTTTTCGGCAGCGAGCTTGTTCTGCGCCGCAACCAACGCCACAATGAAGAGTCGTAATGAAGAGCTGTGATGGGAGGGCCGCGCATGCGATGCATCCGACGGCCCGAGGCTCGAATCGCTTTCCGCCAACACGAAAGGTCCCTTCTGATGAACGTCCAGTCCAGCGAAAACGCTCGCACGCAGCGCCGGCAATTTCTGACCCAACTTTCGGCTTTGGCGGCCCTCGGCGCGTGCTCGCCGGCACGCTCGGCTGACGCGCCGCCGGCCGCCGCGGCGGCCGGACCACTGCCGGGGATTTCCTTGGGGTCGTACCGGATCTCGCGGCTGATCGCCGGCTGGAATCCGATCGGCGGCCATTCGTACCAGGGACCGCACATGGACCAGCACATGCGAGAATACTTTACGCCGGAAAAGGCGGCCGAGTTCCTGCTGGATTGCGAGCGGGCGGGGATGAACACGCATCAATTCTCGCCGGGCGAGAAAGCCGAAGCCATGTTGCGGCTGGCCCGCGAGCAAGGCTGCAAGATGAACTTTATCTGCCTGCATTCCGGCCGGGAAGGGATCCAGGCGATGGTCGAACGCACCGCGCCGATGGCGATGGCCCATCACGGCGGCGTGACCGACCGGCTGTTCAGCGAAGGCAAGCAGAGCGTGGTCCGCGACTATCTCAAAGCCGTTCACGATTCCGGGCTGTTGGCCGGCATGTCGGCCCATAATCCCGACTGCATCCAACGCGCCGCGGACGAGGACTGGGAAGCCGATTTTTTTATGACGTGCTTCTACTTTGTCACCCGCAAAATGTTCCCCGGCCACACCGACCCGGAAACCCTGGAAATCGCCGCGTATCCGTTCTATCGAGACGATCCGCAAGTCATGACGCGCGTCGTGCGGCAAGTCAAGCAACCCTGTCTGGGCTACAAGATTCTCGGCGGCGGGCGGATGTGCCGGACTCAAGAGACCGTGCGGGAAGCCTTCCGATTCGCGTTTGCCAACATCAAGCCCTCCGATGCGGTGATCGTCGGGATGTACCCGCGGTTCTTCGACGAAATCGGCGCCAACGCCCAGTACACGAGTCAACTCGGCAGTGATCGGTCGCACCGGGTTTCCTCGGCGGAGCGGCTAGGACGAACGAACTAGTCGCGCGCCGGCGAGAGAGTTGGGCTCATGCGAGGATTGGCCTGCGACGGGCGGCCGTTCGCAATGAAGAAGGAGCCTCCGATGAAACGCCGGATGATTTGCTGGGGCGCGGTGCTGGCCCTGCTAACCGTCGAGGCGAAGCCGAACGGACCGCAACCGGCGTCCGAGGGCCCGAAAACGGGACCGGGATCGGGCATCCGTACAGCGGATCCCGTCTCGTTTTTGGGACACGGGCATCTGGCCCCGGGACGCTTCGCCGGAAACGGCCTCGTCGTCGGATTCGAGTATGCCGGACTGGACAACCCACCGCTGGTGAAGGGCATGGCGCGGGCCTTTGCGGAAACCGGCCTGAGCGGAATGAAACACTACCCGCAAGCGGTGGCGTGGGGCGCGATGCAAAAAGGTCCGGACCAGCCGCTTGACTTTACCAAGCTCGACCTGTTCGTGCGCGAAATCAACCCGCCTATCTCGGCGGCGTTTAATAGCCCAGCGCGCTGCCCTTGCGGCGCTGGTCCGCCACGCCGTGATATTCGCCCGTCTCGCCGTCCACCCAAATCGAATGCGCGTCGCCTTGGGACGCGACGGGATCGCCCAACACGTGGCCTCGGCGCGCCAACTCGCGGATCAGTTCCGCTTGGCCGGACTGCAGGCTGCGCTCGAAGACCACTCGGTCGGGCAGCCACGGATGATGGATCCGCGGGGCATCGACGGCGCTTGCAACGTCCATGTCGAATTCGATCACGTTCAACACGACTTGCAGGACCGTATTGATAATCGTCCGTCCTCCGGGACTGCCGGTGACCAGCACGACGCGGCCGTCGCGAGTCACGATCGTCGGCGTCTGCGAGCTGAGCATCCGTTTGCCGGGTTCGACCAGGTTCGGTTCGGTGCCGATCGTCCCCTCGCGATCCGTGCGGCCGGGTCTCCAATTGAAATCGCCCATCTCGTTGTTCAGCAGGAAACCTCCGCCCCGCACCACGACGCGGGAGCCAAAGCTCTGTTCCAGCGTGTAGGTGTTCGCCACGGCCATCCCCGCACGGTCGACGACGGAGAAATGCGTCGTCTGCTCGCCTTCGGGGCTCAGGGCGATCTGCCGCGAGGCGGCCAGCGCCGCGCTGCTGGCCGCTCGGCCGGGGTCGATCTGCTGCGCCAGTTGCCGGGCGTACTGTTTGCTGACCAGCGCCTCGGGCACCGCGACAAAGGCCGGATCCGCCAGATAGCAGGCCCGGTCGAAATAGGCCAACCGCATGGCCTCGATCATCCAATGCGCCGTTTGAGGCGCCCAACGGCCTTGGCCGCGCAAGTCGAAATTCTCCAGCACGTTCAGCATTTCGACCAGCACCATGCCGCCGCCGGGCGCCGGCGGGCACAGGATCTCGCAGTCGCGAAACGTGCCGCGCAACGGCGTCTTGACGAGCGGCGTGTAGGCGGCCAGATCGTCGTTGACGATCAAGCCCTCGCCTTGCTCCATCTCGCGCACGATCAGGTCTGCAAGGGAACCGCGATACAAGACGTCGGGACCTTCGTCGGCGATGCGGCGCAGCGTGCGGGCGAGGTCGGGCTGTGACAAGCGATCTCCGGCCGCCCAGGCGGATCGTCCCTCGTCTTTGCCGTACACGCGGCACAGTTCCGGAAACTCCGGCGACTGGCGGACAAGACGATTGAGCGAATCGGCCAGTTGGACGTCGAGCGTCAAGCCGTCCCCGGCGATCCGTGCCGCAGGCCACACGACATCCTTCCAGGGCACGCGGCCGAATCGCTGATGGGCGGCCGCCAAACCGCGAACCGTGCCTGGCACCCCGACCGCCTTGTGTCCCAAACGGCTGTCCAACGCCGCAAACAATTCAGGCGTCGCCGCCGCCGGCGCCACTTCGCGATAATCGATGGTTACCGGTTCGCGGCCGTCCCCAGGATGCACGACCATGAACCCACCGCCGCCGATATTGCCGGCTTCGGGAAACGTGACGGCCAGACAGAATGCGACGGCGACCGCCGCATCGACCGCGTTGCCACCGCGCTGCAATGTCGCCCGGCCCACGGCGCTCGCCTCCGGACACACCGAAACCACCATGCCGTGACGCGACTTGACCGCTTCGCGGGCCGCCGTCATTTGAGCGCACACGACGAACCACAAGATCATCGCCAGCGCCACAGGGGCCGACAACTTGTTCCTGCATAATCGGCACATTCGTTACGAACTTCCTTCCTGAGGCGGGACGCGGCTTGCGGGGCCGGGGGCGGGGATCTTCCGGAGCATCCCGATGATGGCAATACGTAAACTGTAACGTCAAAGCACAAAAATTGGGAAGGCGGACAACATTCGGTCGAAATCAAGATTATGCACATAAACCATCTAGACGCCATCCGCGGCGTCTTCCGAATTCTCGCTACAACAAGACAGGCAGTTTGATGGCTCGCGAAATACGGTTCCGCAGATCAACTGTTGGCACGATGGTCGTTGCTTCGGTGGTCGTGCTGGCCTGGTTTCTGGCACCCCTTTCAGCCGCGGCCCAAAGCGATTGGCCGGCGAGTTGGGTCTCCACGCCTTACCCGACGGAGTTTGCTTCGGCGCGGCGGTCGGCAGGATCTGGAACATCCGAGTTGGCTCGGTTGCCGGAGGTCGAGAACGGGAGCGGCGGCCCGCCGGCTCGATTCGATTCCTCCGTCCAGTTGGCGGATTACGCATTCGATCCCGCGGATGTGGCAGAAGCGCCCCCGGCCGAACCTCAGTTCTACACGCTCGACGAGTTGCGGGAGGAGATGAAGAAACTCGCTTGGACTAAGGGGGACTACAAAATCGTCCCCTACGGCAATCTGTGGGGCAGCGCCTATTACGGCAGCTCGCGATTTGCTCCGGGACAGTTCGTCTTGTACATCCCGTCCGCGGACGACGAAGGCGAGGATAGTTTCGTGATCGATACGAGAAGGACGCGACTCGGCTTGAATATTGCGGGTCCCCAAGTCCCGCTGTTCGGCTGTGCCGAAAGTGGTGCGCAGGTCGAGATCGACTTCATGGGCTTTACCGGCAATGTTGTGGGCGGCACCGTGGTGCCCAATTCGGAGAATTTCGCGGGCGTTTTACTGAGGCATGCCTATGCGGAACTGAAGACAGAGAACTGGCGGGTGTTGGCGGGGCAAACCTGGGACGTAATCTCGCCCTTGAATCCCGGGATGTTGACGTATGCCGTCGGTTGGGCCGGCGGCAATATCGGTTTTCGTCGGATGCAGATTCGCGGCGAACGCTTCTTTCATTTCAGCGACGCATGCCTGGTGACGGTGCAAGGAGCGATGATGCAAGACATCGTTTCCGACCAGACGGCTTTCGCCGAAAACGTGAATTGGCCCGTGCTGCAAGGACGCGTGGCATTGTCGCTGGGGGAAAGCAGCGGCGGACCACGTCCTTTCACCATCGGCTTGGCCGGACATGTCGGCGAGCAAGGCTGGGACTTTCCGGGGGCCGACGATTATCGCCTCCCGACGTGGTCGGTCTGCGCCGACGCCCGGTATGCCATCACGGACCGGCTGGGAATTCAAGGCGAGTTTTTTACGGGAGAAAATCTCAGTACGTTCCTCGGCGGCATCACGCAGGGCATCAATCCGATTACGCGGCGGACGATCCAAGCCACCGGCGGCTGGGTGGATTTGTGGTACGACTGGACGCCGCGCCTGCACAGCCACGTCGGTTACGGAAACGACAACCCCTTGAACGCAGATGTTCCCACAAGCGGCCGCATCTTTAATTCGTTTCTGTTCGGCAATGTGTCATTTGATGTGACCAAGAAGCTGATCCTCGGCGTGGAAGTCAGTCATTGGCGCACGAACTACCAGGACAAGGCGCCCGGCGATTCTATGATCTTCGAATTCGCCGGCCAATATGCGTTCTAGCCCCTCGGCCGTCCGTTGCGGAAACCATTGACCGTCAAGAGAAACGCCTCTTTCGCCGGTTTTCTGAAGTCATGGTCAGCGCCGTATTAACACGTTCCGCCAGTTCTCGCCGCCAACTCATTGGGCTCGCCGTGCTGACGGCTTTGACTGGCTGCCGCTTGGCGGAGCGCGAGATGCAAGACCGCACTCCACCGGGCTGTGGCAACTGCCACATTCGCATCGCCCAGCAGTGGGAGCAGTCCGCCCACGCCGCTGCCTGGACGAGTCCCGAGTTCATCCGCGAGACGAAACAACGTTCGCTCACCGAGTGCCTGCCGTGCCACGCGGCGCAGCCGCTGTTGGAACATCCGCCCGGGGAACCAGCCCAACTCCGCGACCGCGACCATCGTTTCGGCGTCGAATGCCGCACGTGCCACCAATTGGGCGACGCTTATGCAGGTCCTTATCAAAGCCGGCTCGGGCCGCATCCCGTCGCACAAGACATGGTGCGGCTGCCCTGTTCCGATTTCTGCGGCATCTGTCACAGGCCGGAGGCGGACGAGCACGCTACGCTTTATCGAACGACGCAGACGAACCCGCGTTCCTGCGCCCAATGCCACATGCCCGCCTCGCGCGAGCGGCTGACCCAGGGCCATGTGCTGTCCTATATCCATCCCAAGCGGACGGTCCACGACCACGCGTTTCCCGTGTGGAGTCCGGCCGTTTCGGCCGAAGCCGTCGAGATCGGCCGGCCCGTCGCCGCTTTTCCCGACGGCGGGCCCGTGGATGTGTCCTTTGCACTGGTCAATCGCGGCGCGGGCCATCGCATCCCCACCGGCGAATTCGGTTACCGCAAACTGCGGATCGTCGTCGAGCTGGGGGACGGAGACGGCCGAACGATCGGACAGGCCGAACACGCGGTGTTTCCCGGCCAAAAACTCAGTCTCGCGCCCGGCGTCCCCGTTCGCTTCGAGCTGCCGATCGTTCTCACGAGCGATGCGCCCGCCGCTTGCATCCGTGTACTGATCCAACGGGTCAACCAAGACATGTCGTTCCAATACACGTTGGCGAAAGGGGAATGGCCGATTCGCTAGCGCCGAACAATTGATTCGACACAAACCGCTCCGTTCAAGATGCCGCGCCTGCGTGGCACGACTCGGGCGCGGGACTCGTCGGGCGATTCATGGCTCGAATTCGAACGCCTCGTCGGGCATCAGCTTTCTCAGATGCGTCAGCAGTTGGGCGCGCGCCCGGTGCAGACGGCTGCGGACGGTGCCGACGGAGATCGCCAGGATGCCGGCAATCTCTTCATAACTGAACTCTTCCAGGTGGCGCAGGACGATTATGGTCCGGTGCTCTTCGGTCAGCAACGCCAACGCCCGCTCGAGTTTCTGCTTGCGTTCGGCTTGTTCCAACGGTTCGCTGGGCGACGTAAACGCGTCCAAGGGCTCGTCTCCCGTCGCGTCGCGGTTCTGCTCGACCGAGAGTTCCACCTTTTTGCGGCGGCGATGACTGATCGAGACGTTCACGGCGATACGATACAACCAAGTATAAAACTGGCTGTTGAATTTGAACGTCTGCAGCTTGACGTAAGCCTGGACAAACGCCTCCTGAACTACATCCTCCGCTTCGGTCCGACACCGGATGATATGCACGACGGCGCTGTACAGCCGATCCTGATACCGGTAGACTAGTTCCCCGAATGCTTGGGAGTCGCCCTTCAGTGATCGCTCAATCAACTGTGCTTCGTCGTTCAATTCCAGATCCTGACGCTGTTGGTCCGAAATCCCTTTCCTCCATACACCCCATGCCTAAATCTTCACGTCCATTGGACAGATTGTCAAATCGCATTTGGAGCGTGGAGGCGGGGTGGCGTCAGGAAGCGTCGACGGTATCCGGATAAACGACCAACTCGATCCGGCGATTGGCCGTTTGGCCCGCTTGTGTTGTGTTGGGGGCCAGCGGCCGGTTGGAACCTTGTGCGACCACGAAGAAGTGTTGAGCGGGCAAGCGATTGCGCCGAGTGAGGGTGTCGAATATGGCGACCGACTGAGCGGCAGCCAGCTGGTGACTGCTAATACCTCCGGCGACGGGTGAATTATCCGTGTGCCCTTCGAGGGCGATCAACTGCCGCGGGTAATTCCGAGCCAATTCGGCGGCAAGCGAGTCGAGGACAGGGAACGCTGTGCCGAGCAGTTGAGCAGTGCCGATCGCAAACAATTGATCCGTGGGCACGGTGATGCGGATCGTATCGCCGTCTTGGCGGGTGTGCAGGCCGGGGATCTCGATCAATCGCAATGTCTGTCGATTGCTGGTGTTGGCGGTGATGACCGCCCCGCCGCGCCGCGCCGTTGCCGCCTGCAACTCTTGATACTTGCGGTCGCCTTCGTCCTTGGCTAACTGCGTCTGCTGGAGGCGCTGGGCGGTTTCGGTGAGTTGTTTTTGCACGAGCGTCAATTGTTGCTGCAACAGTTGCACTTGTTGCCGCGATTGCGCTAATTGGGCATGCAGATCCCGATTGTTCGCATCCAAGGCCGTCGCTCGGCGGTTGAGGTCGTAGACCTCGGCTGGATTGGAGGACGGGACCGGCGGGGTTTGCTGCCAAGCAGATGCCGTCGGCGGGGGCGGCAGATAGGGGCTGGGGTTGCAGCCGGTGAGCACCATCAGCCCAATGACCCACACGGCCACGCGTTTCAGCAGCCTGCGCATGGCAACCTTTCTCCAAAATCGCGAACAAGGGCAACGTTGCGATACCGCGAATCGATCAAGGAAACAACTCACCATTCCCACATAGGCTCCCGCGAAAACGAGCGACCAATGTAGTAGGCACACTCCGTGTGCCGTAAACTGCGGACGGCACACGGAGTGTGCCTGCTACAATTTTTCTGCGCGGTCGCTAAACGGCCAGTGGGATATGGGCGGTGGGACGATAGCAGACAGCGTAGCAGGCGCCCAGAGCAGTTTTTTTGGCGTCGCTGCGTCGCTTCGCCCTCGCGTCCCGATTCATAACCCGGTTCGGCCATGTTTCACTATTCTTGTGACGCCCGCAATGCTTGATCCAGGCGTGCGATCAAGTCCTGCGGTTCTTCGAGCCCCACGGAGACGCGGACCAGGTAGCGGCTGACGCCGCAACGTTCCACGAAGTCGAGTTCGCGATAATGGGCCAACAGGGTGAAGGGGCAGCAGAGACTGAAATTGACGCCCAGATTGGGACCTTTGCACAATCGCAACGCGTCGAAGAACCGCGGGGCAGTGCGTGCCGCGTCCTTAAGCAGAATCGAAAACAGTCCGCCGTAGCCGCCCTCCGGCCGCCGGTAGGCATTGTAATTGACCTGCGTCTGAAACTTGGGATAGTAGACTTCCGCAATCACGGGATGCGATCGGCAGAAATCGCAGACCTGTTCGGCCGTGCGGTTGATCCGCCGCACGCGATCCGGAAAGTCAGCGGAGTACTGGGCGAGCAGGGCGGCATCGTCGTCCCACAAGAGGTCCTCGTAAGTACCGTCCAGCGCCTCGCGCAGGTGCTCGGCCAGCGAGCTGTGCGGATTGATGATCGCCGCGCCGGCCAGCACGTCGCCCACACCGGTAAAGTATTTCGTCAGGCTCGTGATCGCGATATCGGCCACTCGCAGGACGTCGGTATTGACGTAGGTTCCAAGGGTTTCATCGACGACCAGCGGTACCCGCTGTTGCCGTGCAAGTTTGCTCAAGGCGGCGAGGTCGGGACTGACCAGCAACGGGTTGGAAGGAAATTCGCAAAAGATAGCGGAAATCGGCTCGGCGTCAGCCAATTCGCACAATCGCCGCAGATCGGCCTCATCGCCGTTCGGCAGGAAGTGGGCTCCCAAGCCCATGTCTTGCTGGATCTTGAGCGTGTCCACATACGGAAACCCGAACTGGACACTCATGCGGTCCGGCCGTCGCTGGCTGATCGCTCGGTGGACGGCATACAGGGCGCTCATCCCGGAACTGAACAGATACACGCTGTCGGCCGGCGCGCCGATGCATTGGCCGATTCGCCGCCGGACGGTTTGTTTGGCCGCTTGACCGCCCCGCGCGGGCCGTACTTCCAACAAAGATTCCGCTTGTCGCGAAGAAATGCCCTCGCCGCTGTGCCGCCAGTGTTTACGAGCCGCTTCGTCGGCGGTACGCGGAAAACAGACGACAAAGGGGCCGGCGTCCGACCATGCCGCCACGCGGCCGGCTTGCCCGGTCCAGCGTTGCAGCGATTGCAGACTGCGTTCGGCCGACGCGCGCGACGGATAAACGTGGCACAACTCGTCGCCGCGGGCGAAACGGCGGCGGCACGCTTCGAACAAACGTTCCGTCAGCGGGTGCAGGAAGAATCGTGGATAGCCGGTCTGCAGCCGGTCGAGCACCAGCGGGTCCGCCTCTTCGTACGCGATCACGTCCGCCCATGTCGGCAAGCAGACGGAATTGGCGTGAACCGACTGCGGCAGCGACTGGCCCAGATCCTCCGGCCGCCACAACGGATGGCGAAGCAGGTCGCGAGATTTCTTCTCGGTCGAGGTCACGACATCGGCTCCGGGGGCAACGAATCCTCTCCACGCGGCGGCTGTAAACGTTTCACCATGCGGTTCGCTTCCTCATATTGCTCGTGGGAACCGATATCAAACCACAGCCCATCTTCTGCTCGGATTCGATGGCCGAAGACGGGCGTCTGCTGATGCAGCCACTCGACGAACGAGCCGGTCTTGTCGGCCGAATTGCCTTCCGCCAAGTACCGATCCACCAGCAAACGCACTTCGGCACGATACACATAGATGCCGATCGAAGCCACGGTCGTCCCGGGCAGCGCTGGCTTTTCGCGAAAGCCGACGACCCGGCCTCCCGTGTCGCAGTCGGCCACGCCCATCTTGGCTGTTTCCGACTCGGAACCGACATCGTACAGCGTAATCGTATTGCCCAGGCGGCGAAATGTTTCCAGCACGCCCTCCAAGGCGAAGGTGAACAGGTTATCGCCGTTCACCACCAGGAAATCCTCCTCAATGCCGCCTTGGGTCAAAGCGAACTGCAGATCGCCGATGGAACCCAAACGGTCCTCGTTCGACGTGGCCCGGTCGTCCAGGATCTGCAGGTTCGCGGCCAGCGGCTGGTTTGCGGCCCAGCGGTGAAACTGGTCGGCAAACGTACGGTTGGTGACCAGCACGCCTCGATCGATGCCGACCCCTGCCAGACGCTCGACAACATAATCCAGCACCGGGCGGCCGGCGACCGGCAACAAATGCTTCGGAACCGTTCGGGTCAACGGGTACAGACGCGTGGCAAAGCCTGCGCATAAAATCACACACTGCATGAACAGCACCTCCAACACGTCGTGGGACTTGAGTTCTCCGGACCCGCTCCGGACCGCGAAAGCGGAGGACCGGGAGCAGGCGACGCCACGATCACGTATTCCGCGCCGGCATTCTAAGCGAGCGACAGCAGCCAGTCCAGCCGCGGCAAACGACACGTCGCGACGGACGCCGTTAGGCGGGTGGGGGTCCGTAACTCCGGGGCCGGATGTTCTCGTTGAAGTCGCCGATGGTCCGGCGGGGAACGCCGGCCTCTGAAATTTCAAATTTCAAATTTCAAATTTCAAATTTCAAATCTCAAATCTGAAATCTGAAATCTCGTTGAAGCCTCCAACGGCTGGCGGGACCGCCGATCGATTGCATCGGCGGCGAAAAGCGTCAGGGGGTCGGAAGCTCAAAGTCGTGAACGTTTTCGCCTCGCTGCAGTTCGCGGCGGAGCGTCGTCTCCGTGTTGTACTGAGCAGGGAGCGCTTCCTGCATTTCATCCATCATGATGCCCGGATCGGCGGACGGGACCTGTCGGCCTGTTTTTTTCGACCAGCTGATTTCGACGAGATAGGTGCCCGGTTGAACGCCGCGTTTCGTCTCGATCTGGTACTTGCCGTCTTCAATCGGGGCGGCCATTTTGATGCCTTCGCCTGCCTCCGGCACGAACACGATGTTGCCGAGGTCGACGGGCTGGCCCTCGAACGTAACGCGTCCCTGCACGGATGCCCGGTCGGCCGAACCACACCCGACCACTGCCGCCATCTGGCTCACCAGCAGCCAAATCGCCATGTTGCTTAGCCGTTTCATCAAACGTGACTCTCCTTCGAACTGGGCCGGATATCGTTGCCGCCTTGCGCGCACGCTTCGGATTAGGGAACCCTCACCGCCCTGCCGTCATCCCGACGATACAGGTTCTGGTACAAGAAATCTGCCGTGTTCACCGTTCCCGCACAACTCTGGGTATAGCCGTTGTGACTTTCGATGTTTTCGCTGATGAAGCGGACGGAGGCATCGGCCAGGGCAAAGTTTGCGCCGCCGGGATGCAGGCTCGTCCAAGCATGCCGCGTGCAATTGGGATCCGTGGCTCCGGTCCATTTGGTGTTCAGCGGCAGGTCCGCCCGGCCGTACGCGATGGCATCCGTGACGCCGTTTCGCCGTCCGACCCAAATCGCGCCCATTCCTACTTTCGTGTCCCGTTCGCCGATCATCAACGTGGAACTGGTGCCGTCCAAAATATCTGCCATGCGGATTCGGAGCATGGCGGCAGGCGTTGTGTTGAGGCAGATCTGAGCGCTCGGCGGGTAATTGGACTTGCCGTCGTTTGAAGCGTTCGCGTTAAGAATCCCCAAGATGTCGCTGGGACAAATCGCGCTGGTAACGAGGGTTTGCGTGGTTGTATTGACGGCAGGGATCGGGACCAGGTAGTCCCTCGGATCCAGTTGGTCGTGCAAACCCGTTTGCTCCATGAACGGAAACAGACGCGGCATCCAGCCAAAATCGCCGGTGCCCGTGGTGTTCTTCAGCACGTAAGCGTTCGGGAACGCTCCATAGGTGTCGTGATGATTGTGCATCGCCACGGCGAGTTGTTTGAGGTTGTTCACGCATTGCGTGCGGCGAGCGGCTTCGCGCGCCGCCTGAATCGCCGGCAACAGCAACGCAACCAAGATGCCGATAATGGCGATCACGACTAACAATTCGACAAGGGTGAAACCCCGTTGGCGCCCTCGAAGCGCAGTCTTTTTAGATGTCATCGGTCAATTCTCCTTGCGGCCAGTGACAGGGATGAAACTCCCGCCGCGGATAAGTGGAAAGATCTAATGCGATCAACGCTACTGGCGAAATTCTAGTCCCGGCAATCTCCGTATGCAATGTTCAAAGGCCAGTTTTCCGGTGTTTTCGTGATCCGTTTGGAAGCAAGCGGAAGCCACAAATCGACGGTCGCTCGGAGCGTCGTCGGCCCGGCGAACGCCGCGTGATCAACGTTTCGCCGGAGCCGCAGTCCACGGCGGCAACTCGCCGTCTCCGGTCAATTAGCCTTCACTTCCCCGTCACCGAGTTGCTGTCCGTGTGGTTTGGGTCCGATCGGGTTCCTGTTTCAGCCATACATGATGCTGCTCGGCTTTCCAACCATCGTGTTCGGCTTTCTGACGCCGGATGTGATCATAACGAATCGCGCGGGGTTCTTTGCTGCCTACATCGTCAACTACGTGGTGATGTCCTATCTGATGGGCGAGCTTGCAGGACGCGTTTATTGTCGGAAGCGAAACTCACAATCAAAATCAGCACAGTGAGCGGCTGCTTGTCTAGCTGGGGCTCGAATCTGGGCCCACATCTCGATGCTTTGTTAGCGAGAGCATCGTCGCTTTGTTAGCGAGCATCGTCCTCCATTTGGCGCGCCTTTGCGAGGGCAGATGCGACAAGCCCTGCGGGCACCGAAACGACGCCAAGACCAATCAGCAAAATGAAAAATGTGAAAACCCTGCCACCTACGGTAACGGGATAGACATCACCGTATCCAACGGTTGTCAAAGTCGCTACAGCAACCAGGTCGACACCATCGTTGTTGCGGCCTGGGGCGCCGGCGTATCGCGGCTTCTCGATCTCGGGGTTTTCGCGGCTTTCGATCCGGAATCCGCCCAGCACCATGTCCCGGCAGTGTTCATCGGCGATCTCCTCATTCTGTTTCCTGTCGCGGGGAACTTGTAGGACGTCTGATACATGCGGAATGATACGCGCGGAATGCCGTTTCATGCAACATGACTCGATGGTAAGCTGTGCGAATCCGCGATCGCGGTAGCATGGTCTTGTCGGCGGGCATGTCCGTGACGCGTTACGGCCGATAGGGCAAGTTCGGCGATCCCTCGGCACCCGAATGGAGCATAATCATGAGCGTATGGCGACTGGCTTGGTGCGTTTGCCTGCTGGCCATGCCGGAGCCAGCGGCAGCGGCGGATGACGGGCGGCAGGAACTGAGTCTGAACGGGACTTGGGAGTATCAGTCGGTGTCCGAACTGACCGCGCCGCCTGTGAATGGGGCGTGGAAGAGCTGCGCGGTGCCGGGATATTTGCAGGGGACCGACTATCAGCGCACCTGGCTGCGGCGATCGTTCGCTGCACCCGCGGCAATGCGCGGACAGCGGATCAAGATCCACTTTGGCGGCGTGAAGTATCACAGCCAAGTCTGGCTGAACGGCCGACACGTGGGTGGTTGCTTCGGCGGCTACGAGCCGTTTGAGGTCGATGTGACCGACGGCGTCCGCTTTGACGGCCCGAATGAATTACTGGTCGGCTGTCACGACTGGACGGGCGTCTTTACGCCGGGCAATGTCGAGTTCCCCGGCGGCGCAAACTGGGAGGCGGTTCGCCATGCGCCCCGCGACAAGATCCTGTCACCGATCGGCGGCATGTACGGCCTGTACGGCATCTGGGACGACGTAACGCTCTGCACGACTCCGGCCGTGTTTATCCAGAGTCTGTTTATCAAGCCGTCGATTCGGCGTGGCGAGTTGGTGGTTGATTGCACCGTGGCCAATGAGTCTGCGGATGAGGCAGAACTCGAACTGCGTGCGACGGTCGAGGATCAAGGCCGGGACATGCTCGCGTTGCCGCCCTCTCGCATGCGCGTTCCCGCCGGTCAGACGGCCACCGTCACCTTGCGGCAGTCATGGCCGAATCCGCCGTTGTGGTCGCACCACAGCCCGCACCTGGTGCAGTTGCGGACCACGCTGTCCAGCGGTGATCGGCTGCGGACGCGGTTCGGGTTCCGGGAATTCTGGGTCGAAGGTCACAAGTTTTTCTTAAACGGAGCCCGCATCAATCTGCTGGCGACCTCGTGGTGGCCGCCGCAGCGAACCATGACGCGAGACGAGATCCGCCAGACCTGGGAAAAAGTCAAACAGATGGGATGCGTCGCCTTTCGCACCCACACGCAGCCCTGGCCCCGTCTGCACTATGAGGTGGCGGATGAAGTGGGATTGCTGATGATCCACGAAGGCGCGGTGTGGAACGACGATGACGTCTACCGCATCAACGATCCGGTCTTTTGGGAGAACTATGCCCAGCACCTGCGGGCCATGGTGGCACGCGATCGGAACCGGCCTTCGGTGATTATGTGGAGCCTGGAAAACGAGTTCTATGGCGGCCGCTTGAACGACGCCTCGCCGGCCAAGCAGGATCTGGTGCGGATGGGACGTGTGGTGAAACAAGCAGACCCCACCCGGCCGATCTTGTTCGAATCGGACGGCGATCCCGACGGCGTGGCCGACGTGATCGGGATTCATTATCCGCACGAGTATCCCGATTTTACCTGCTGGCCCAACGAAGCCCGCTGGCTCCGGCGGCCCGCCCGCATCCCGCACATGTTCCTGAACGGCGAACAGGAGTTCACATGGCGGCGGGACAAACCGCTGTACGTGGGCGAGTTCCTGTGGATTCCATCCCGCGATCCGTCGTGGCATACGGTGTTCTTTGGCGACCAGGCGTATCGCGATTACCATCGGTATCGCAATCTGGCCAAGGCCGAAAGCTGGAAGATGCAGATCCTGGGCTATCGGCATGAGGAGGTCGCAGGGATCTCGCCGTGGACGGTGATCGAGGGCGGACCGCTGGACGAGAGCAACCCGCTGTGGCAGGCTCACCAGTACGCCTATCAGCCGCTGGCGGCGTATCCGCTGGAGTACGACCGGCGGTTCTACTGCGGCGAGCAGGTGCCGCGGACGCTGGACGTGTTCAACGAAGCTCTCGAGCGTTCCGATTTGGAGCTGGCATGGACCTTGTCACAGGGCGAGGAGATCTTGGACCGCGGCCGGCAACAACTGCGGCTCGAGCCCGGCCAGCGGCAGACGGTCGAGGTGCTGTTGCACCTGCCGCAGGTCGAGCAGCGCACGGACGTTGCGTGGCGGCTGACGCTGCATCGCGACCGGTTGACCGTCTTCGAGCAAACGCATCCGCTGACGGTATTTCCGCGAATTCGGTTGGAGACACCGCAATCCGCGATCGGGCTCTGGGATCCCGCCGGCACGACCCGAAGCCTGTTCGATCGCGTCGGATTGCGGACGCAGCACCTGTCCCGGCTGGACCGAGTCCCCGCCGAACTGCCGGTGCTGGTGATCGGCGCCGGCAATCTGCAGGCGGCTGCGCAGGGCGTACCGGTCATCGGCCGCGCGGCGCCGCAGCGGGCGGGCCTGAGGGCCTATCTCGACGGTGGCGGGCGGGTTCTCGTGCTCCGTCAGGAGGCGTATCCGGAGGGGCTGTTTGACGTGACGCTGTCCAAGCATCGTTCGACGCTGACCTTTCCGCAGCGTCCCAGTCATCCGGCCTTGTGCGGCGTGGAAGCGGAGGACCTGAAGCTGTGGCGAGGCGACCACGTCGTCAGCACTGCCGAGCCGGCGCGACCGAGCGCCGGACCGGCTCGACCGCTGGTGGTCTCGGGCTCGGCCGCCGGCATCGACCATGCTCCGCTGCTCGAATGGCGTGCCGGTCGCGGTTTGATCGTGCATTCGCAGTTGGCGCTGGTCGAGAAGTTCGACCGCGAGCCGGCGGCGGCCAGGATTCTGGCGAATCTGGTGGAGTATCTCGCGAGGCCGGAGCCGGGTGCCGGCCCGCCGCCGGCTCGAACGATCCATGTGGATTCGGAGAACCGGCCATCGGAACGCGGCAGGAAGACGGCCGTGCTGGGCGGATCGGAAGCCTACCGCAACCACCTGCGCAGCTTGGGGCTGCGGTTTGTGGAACTCGCGGAACAACCAACGGCGAAGGATCTCGCGGCGTACGGCCTGGTGATTTGCCGCGGCCATCTGCCGGAACTCGCAACATTACGGCCGTGGATCGAGTCGGGTGGGCGGCTGTGGCTGCACCGCGTGTCGGCGGAGTCGCTGGAACGTGTTTGCCGCGAACTGCAGCTGGACTTGACCGCTCGGCCGTATTCGGGGCCGGTGACTCGAGCCGAGGGCGACCATCCGCTGTTGGAGGCGATCGCTCGCGAGGACGTGTACTGGCTGGGAACGCACGTCGGCATTGCCTGGGCGGATACGCCGCGCGCCCCGGCGATGACCGATCTGGTTCTGGCTCGGACGCTCGGCGATACCACGGCCACGTCGTATTCGCTGGACGACTGGGCGCTGGAGGGCGGGATCGTCCAGCGCCAGCCGCCGGGTGTGGTGTTTGCGACCAACGGGACGGCTTCGCGGGAGATCGAGTTTCCCGCCACCGGCGAGTATCTGATCGGCTTGCATGCGCGAGGCACGCCTTGCGCCGGCGTGTATCCGATCGCCCGGGTTGCGATGGACGGTCAGCCCGTGGGGCAGGTTTCGGTCACCGGCCGCTGGGAAACGACGTGCCTGGTCAGCCATGCGACGGCAGGCAAACACGTGGTGTCCGTGGCGTTCATCAACGACGCCGGCGATCCGCCGCACGAGGATCGCAATTTGTATGTCGACAAGGTGCTGATCGCCCGCGAAGACAGCACCAGCGGCGTGCGGTTCCTGACGTCACCGGCGGGCTTGACGATCGTACAGCGCGGCCACGGCTCGGTGCTGCTCGACCAACTGGCTTGGGACACCGAGGAAGCAAATGGACGCAAGGCGGCGCGGTTGGTCAGTTCGCTCTTGACGGAACTGGGCGGCGATTTCGCTCGGCCGCCGGGGACCACGATTCGTTGCGATGAAATGACGCCGCAGCCGGGCATGCTCCATTTCAGCAATCAAGGAGGCTCCGCCGCGTTGGCCTGCAACGGCTATGTCCAGACGCCGCTGCAGGTGGCTGAGACAGGCCGTTACACCCTGGAAATGGTCGCTTCCGGCACGTCGGCCCAGGGCGTCTATCCACTCGTCGAGGTCCAATTGGATGGCGTCAAAGTTAGTCAAGTCCAACTGACGGCCGGAAACTGGCGTTCGTACTATCTGGATGTGGACCTTGCCGCGGGCGACCATGAACTGCGGCTGGTGTTTGTGAACGATGTCAACGTCGGCGGAGAGGATCGCAATTTGAAGCTCGACAGGGTTGTGTTCTTCCGCGACGAGGATTGACCGTCCGACGTCTGGTCAGGTCCGCACGAAGTCCTGTTTCGGCGGCGGCACTACCTCTCCAGCGTGACGGCCGCCAAGACCGGCGCGGAGACGGTCCCCAGATCGTGAAAGGTGATCTTCGTGACCACCACGGGCCGCAGCGCGACGGCCAGGACGTTCAGGTGCCAGGGGTTGCCTCGGGGCCCGACCAGCACGTCGCCCGCCTGCGGGCTGGCGGCCCATTCGTCGATCGTGCGGCCGGGGATCAGGGGGATCACCTGTTGCTGGCCGTCCGCATAGTGGATGACGTACTCGGCGACCGCGCCGCACGGTCCCGTGCCCATGTCGCCGCTCGACCATCCGCAGACATTGCCGAGGAAATAGACTCGCTTGCCCTGCTCGCCGACTGGGACATCCACCTCGGTCGGCCACGGGCGGTTTTGCGGCGCGCGCGGGGAATGCAGCACGATCAGCCCTCGGCCGCCGTTCTTGGCCGGGTCGAGCAGCTGGAACGGAACGCCGCCGAACGTTTGTTCACCCGCCGCGAGCCC
>Ga0351864_10228_pt1 | contig 23994 bp, 24 predicted proteins | sample TotcelHFGM3001L9_FD_206758 | JGI IMG/M metagenome (GOLD analysis project Ga0351864, IMG submission 206758) | Enriched cells from coal bed in the Powder River Basin, Montana, United States - Total cells FGM rep2 HSBNCT.FGM.300.1.L9 ... | reverse complement strand
GCGCGAATCGTTCGACACGAGATGTGCGGCCATCAAGAAAAAAATGAACTTCCCATCGCATCGGAAGTAGCTGACAATGAACGATGCGTCCGGTAGACTCTGGGGCGAACCAGTGGTGTCAAACTGTTCGGCCAGAAATCGTCGAGGTAACTCCCATGCGAATCCGCTGCCCTCATTGCCAGAATCCAATCGAGACACTCGAAGACGGCCCCTCGGTGGACATCGTTTGCACGGCATGTGGGAGAAGCTTCAGCCCCATCGCCGAACGGACGCCTGCGCCCAAGAGGGCACAATCCACGCGAAACAATGATTTTTACGACCGCCTGCGGGCCAAGATTCACTCTTGGGCCGCATCAGACGAAGGTAAGCAGTCGAAATGGGTCGAATACGTCCTGTTAATGCCCGACATGTTCCATCTTCTTTGTTCATTGATCCTTGATCCAGAGATTCCCGCAAAGCACAAGGCCAAGCTCGGAATCGTCATAGCCTACGTCATAAGCCCCATCGATCTTCTACCGGAGGGCATCATTGGACCGGTCGGATACCTGGAGGATCTCGCGCTGGCGGCCTACGCATTGAACCAGCTTGTCAATCAGGTCGACGAGGAAATCGTCCTGCGTCACTGGAAGGGATCAGCGGACCTTCTCCACCGCGTGAGACGCATACTTGAAATCGCCGAAGAGATGGTTGGCAGTGGCTTGTGGAAGAAACTCCGAGCGTTGGTCGGCAGCAAGTAACGACGAATACGATGTTGTAACCAGCTCGTTCACCAATCCGCCGCCGAGCCCGCCGGAATCGGGTCGTCCCCTTCGTCCGGCGTCCCTGGTGACGCGTGCTGTTGAACTGTCCTGGACGTAGTGCCCATCGGCCAGCATGACGATCACTGTCGTCATTCCGGCAGTCCGCTCTTGGTCGTCAGCTGCCACCTCGAACCCCGCTCGGCGCAGCTCGAAACGAACCGCGTCCTTCGCGGCTGGAGGGTTGCCGCCCGACTCCGCCATGACGCGACGGTACGTCGTTCGGCAGACGGCGAGCAGGGCGTCGGTGTCCATCTGTCTGTTCCTTCATCCACTCCGCTCAGCCCACATTACGCTGTGTCGCCTCGTGATGCCGAAGTACAAAGCGAACCCACTGCCGATGACTGATCCTGCAGACAAGCCAACCGCGATGCCGAGGCGAACGTTGTCTCCGTGTTCGAACCCCAGCTTTCCAACCGCCAACATCACGGCTACGACAAACGTGGTCGTCAACAGGTGGCGAATGTTGAACTGCCAGAAGCGAACATCTGCCGTACCCGATGCAACGCGAGGGACAAGTGTACGATACAACGCAAGCAACCCCACGGGAAGGAGCAGCGTTTCGTAACAAATCAGGACGGTGGTAACAGGTGTTTGCGCGTCTCCGGGGCTCCATGACAAGGAGGCGATCCAGATCAAACAAGACAGACTCATTGCGATCGCCGAGAGGCCGAATATCGCATTGAATGCTGATCGCGAAACACGTGAACCAAGAGCTGCCAAGACGCCGAGGACGCTGAACACGGGCCCGGTTACCACGATGCTCTCGATATCGATCGCGGCAGCGATGACAGCCCCGGATACGCCGAGTATTTGCAGACCGCAGAGAATCGCAAACGTTACGTTCGCTCGCAAGACCGAGCCAAACCGTTGAAGAACTTCATCCTTGTCCAGCCAGATTCCGTGTTCGGCGCAGGTTTCGAACCGACGCCCCCATCGTTGCGATGGAACCATCGGCACTCCGCAGACCGGGCAATTCAGCGGCGATGGCTTCGGCGGAGGTTCGACGCCCGACGATGGCACTTGCGCGCCAGCGTGGGACGCTTCGATCTGAGATCCGTGGCTCAGGTTGGGTTCCATGTCGATGCCGCCCCGGAATTCGTGCCGTACAGCACAGCACAGCAGCGTAACCCAACAGGGACACGCCAGCGATCAGGCTAAGCCATCCAGCAGCGTAACGGCGAATTAAGCACCAATCAAGCAGCGGGTGACAAGCGGGTGTCGGGGGATAAGCGGGGGACTGCTCCAGCATGGTTTACTGGTTGAATACGTCCAGCGGTGTGCGGCACAACAGCCGATGCGACAACTACGGCAAGACGAAACGTGGGCGACCGTGCGGGCGCGACGAGGGAAAACCTTGCGGGATGTGCGGGGGATGAGTGCCGGCTCAGCGAGGCGAGTCGTCTGAGTCGCGGCAGCGGTCCCGCCCAAGATTGCTTCTTGCCACCGGCCGGGCGATAATCGGCGCAAACAGCGACCGGAGGAACCCATGTCAGATCAGCCATCGTTGCCGACAGAAAAAGACCTCATGAAACTGCCGCTTCTAGCAATCGTTGCATACGCGGTGCGGTGTGCAAGGCGGGCACTGCCGATAGTTGACACCGTACCGAGCTTCGCCATGCATGGAGCGGCTGTCAAACACGCGATTTCATTAGTCGAGTGTTTCTGCGTCGGCCAAGACTTGAATGCCGCCCCTGACGCCGTCGAACGCGCCGCGGATGCCGCCGGCCGCGCCGCCTCCGTCGCCCAGTCCTTCGCCGGCGGCTCCGCCGTCGCCCTTGCCGCGGGAGCTGCCCAAGCGGCGGCCCAAGCTACCGCCGCCGTCGAGGACTCCTGGGCCGACCCCAACTCCGCTGACCGCATCGTCCGCGCCGCCACATACGCCGCCGGCCGCGCTAGCCGCGCCGTCGCCGCCGACCGTTGTGCCGCCGTCAGCGCCGCCGCCAGAGCCGACTACGACCGTCTATTATCACTGAGTCTAGGAACCTATCCCGACCTTGGCCAGCCCATCGACCCAACGGACACCGGGCCGCTTGGACCGCTTTGACCAGAGGGCATGCCGGAGCGGTAGACGATAAGGAACAGAACGGGTAACGCCCATGCATGGCGTCTGGACTTCGGACGCCGCCTACGCGCTGTTGCATGCTACGCCGACGGCATGGCCCGGCAATTCCCTGACGGGCTAATCCAACAACTGCCCCAGGGCTGCCAACGCTTGTTTGGCCTGCTGTACGCCGCCAATCTCTTGAACCAGCTTCTTCGCCTTCTGCAATGCGGCGACCGAAATCATGTCGGTGGGCACAGCGGCAGCCGCCGGTTTGGCTTCCTCCCCTTTGGCGACCGCCTTCTTTCGCCGCTTCTTGATGCCCAACTTGAACTTGATGTTGCTCACGTACTTCGGATCGACATCGACGCCCTGGGCTTTCAATGCCTCCGACACGGCGACCGGCAGGGCACCGGGATGCTCTTTCAGGTAATCCTTGACCGCCTGAGTCTTGTTCACATTCGGCTGACTGCCGGCCTCGGGTACGGATGGTTCGACGACTGGTTTCTTCGCTCTTGGCATGGTGCTTTCTCGCGTGCTGGTGTAATGGACTTTGCCCCTCGACGATTTAGTGTATTTCGGGCTGCCCCGGCAAGCAACAGACCGCAAGCCGATTCGACGCATTCGACGACGCCGAGGCCCGCGCCCATGTTGACGACGGGGTTCGCACGGGCCAAGCTGGAAACGTCAATGGATTCTACGAGGGAACGGGAGCAAAATGGTAGAAAAGGTACCAAGTGGCTTTGGGGTGTAACAAGAGGCTCGTCATGCGTTTTATCGTCGTCGGCGGTCGAAACTTCAAGGATCGTGATTTCCTGTTCACCGTGCTGGACCGGCTTCACGCCGAACACGGATTCACGCTGCTGATCCACGGCGATGCCAAGGGTGCCGACCGACTTGCAGGCGACTGGGCGAACGAACGCGGTATCCCGATCTTTGCCTGCCCGCCAGACTGGCGACGATACGGCCGCGGCGCTGGTCCCAAACGGAACCGGCAAATGCTCGCTGAGAAACCGGACTTGGTTGTTGCGTTCCCTGGTGGTTCGGGCACCTCGCACATGGTATTGATTGCGGAAGATGCCGGGGTGAAGGTGATTCGGGCTGTCGAACTTGATGCCTGAGCCTGCCCCGAAAACCCACTACCGAACGCGAAAAAGACGCCGAAGGTGATCCTTGGGATTCGGGATGTCGCCTCGTCCCAAGGAAAGCTGTCAACAGAGGTTCATGTCGATGTCTCACCAAAGCTGGCTGACCGTTGATCGGAAAGCGTTAGTCATCGTGGGTGTTTTGGCGCTGGCTTTCCTGATCCCCGTGGTCGTGTGGCAGTTCCAGGGCGCTGGGATGCGTTCGGATCTTGTCCAGACCCTGCGCACTGGCAAGGTCGGCGGACTGCCGGTTGACCTTCAAGGTAAGCGCTGGTCGGAACAAGAACTCGCGCAGGTTGAAGTCGTCGCCGTTCCGGAAAGTGCTGGAACCGAAAGGGCCATTTCCCGCGAGATATACGAGCGTGGACGCGTGCTTGTGTCGTCGCATCAATACGCGTATCAAGGAACGATCGCAGATGCCGACACGGGGATTTTGCATGTGTTCGGATTCCAACGACGGCAACCGCGCGTGTGGCGATGGGTCACGATTCACCCATCAAGTCACAAGCTGCACATCGAACGCCGCCAAGAGCAGCTCGACGAAATGTCGTGCAAGGCCAAGCCGACCTGAATGGTATCTGCCGGAGCGAAACGTGACTGACATCAAAAACCCCAAGTTACTGTGGACCAAGGGCGTCCTGTTCTTGTTGATTGGCATAGCTTCCAGCACCCTGCTGCTGTTGGAAACGCCGTCGCTCAAAGCCGGCTTGCTCTTGGTGTTGACTGTCTGGGCGTTTTGTCGCGCGTATTACTTCGCATTCTACGTCATCGAGCACTACGCTGATCCAAACTACCGATTTGCCGGGCTGATTTCGTTCATCCGCTATGCGGTTCGGCGTCGTCCCCAAGACTTATTTGCCGATCAAGTCACCCAAAACGCTACGAGGTGTTCAATGCAAAAACTGGTTACCATCGGCTTCAACGCCTGGGATGGATTGTCGTTTGGGAAGGCCCCGAAAAAGATGGAGCACGGGGAAATCGAGGAACATTTACAGGATCTGCTGGCCGATGGCTGGCGCGTAATCTCGATGGCCCCTGTCGGCACGAGCGGTGGCGACGGCCGGACGTCGGGATGGTTGGCTGTCCTTCTTGAAAAGACGCCGGTGACCGCCGAAATCGTCGAGGAGGGGCCACCATCGCTGACGACGCCATGAAAATCCCCATCGACAACGTGGCCACCATCGACCTCGACGCCCCAGTATTGCCGGCCTACGAAGCGAAGTAACGGGGCGTCACACGCTGGTTCGAGTGGTGCAAGCACTGCGGCGAATGGTATGACCACGGCCCGGCCGAAGGGCACCGCGAGGCACATTGCCGCAAACAGAGCAGCCCGTACTGGAAAACGGGCTACAACTTGGCGTATGCTGGGAAGTGGCGGGACAGGTCGAGGACTCGCGATGGATGAACGCAAAGCACGAGATTTTCTTCAGAAATTGATCGACGGCTGCGGCCGAACGATCCGAGACGTGGAATCGCGGTGCGGGGCAAGACCGGACCAACCGCCGATCGACGTTGAATGGTTCCGCGTCATGCGGGCCAAAGCGCGGGGCTGCTTGCAGGCTCTGGATGCTGGCGATCAGGGAGAATTCCAGGCACTGATCGGCGACATCGCGGCTGCAAAGGACGCACCGCTCTGGCCGTCGATGGCGAGTGCCCTTGGTTTGCGGCCGTCCGACGACTGGTTGAACGATGACACCGTTACTGCGTCGAGTCCTGCTGGCGGCGTCCAGCAGACCCTGATCCACTTCGACGAATTGGCGAAGGGCTGGGTGTACGTCCACGCCGAAACAGCGCCCCCGGACCCGTCGAGACTGCCGTACATACTGAACGACGCCATCTGCCGTTGGCTGAAGCAGAACCCGACGCTACGGGTTCGCACGACGCTGCCGATTGTCGCGAGCGGGAACACGGTGGCGACTCACGTGTTCTTTGATTGAGACGAAATGTGGGATGCCTGTGTCCGGAATGTCCATGAGGGTCACCGAACCGTTGCCGACCCGCCGTCACGTTCCGGACTTTCTCGACCAGAGCTCAAGGCTTCACTGGATTGCCGATTTTTAGGTCGACTTAACCACTGCCGCAAGCAATCGCAGATTGTAGCTTGGGTGGGCGCGACCTGTGCAGGTTGCGCACCTCCCGATTCCTGCTTGGGTGAGTTTCATTTGAGTGCCCAACGACTACACCCAAGCCCGCAACGGCAGTCGGCCAAACTGTGGCGAGATACACCACCCGATCGCGACCGGGCTGAGGCGGAAGTGCCCGACGGCCGTCAGACCCAAGCAGGCTGGCGGCTTCTCCGAAGACCGACACATCGGGGAATCCCAAACCAACCTACGGACATTAGTCACTTGCCAAAGACGGGTGGCTCGCGTGGTTCTACGCAAGTCTCGCCAACCTGCGTCGGCGTGCCGGAGCGAGGCGTCCGCCCGCCCGCCGCAAACGCTTCCCTTTTGGCTTCCTTGCCAGTCCAGTTCGCATCAGGCCTGGAAGCCTGTGCGGCCTCTTTCGTCCAATGAAAGGCCAGTCACGCCAGGTGGGATTTCCTGTCGCTCCCAGGCGAGTTTCAGTCAGGCCGGCGTATCCAACCGCTCTCTCGGACAGATTTCCGCTTTTCCACTCCCCACGTTGCGTTTTGGCGGGTTGGGCGGGAGAATGGTCGTAGCGGTCTTCGCATGTCCACGGTACATGGCGAACCAGAGGACATGCGATGGTGCCGTGCCGACGATCCTGGCGGGAACGGCCCGAATTGTGAGTGACGAGAAAGCCATATCGGTCGTGGATTGGCTTAGCAGTTAGCCCGCCGCCTTGGTCGTCCGATACCTCGTAGTCCCGGCCAAATGAGACAAGAAATAGGACGGTGACCGTTATGGGAGTACCCGAACTTACGTCACTGCTCGCGCGGATGACTGACTTCCTCGGTGAAGATTCACACACCGTTGACCTATTCCGAACCTACGGTGAGCAGCCCCCTACAGACGCAAGAAACACTCGCGACAGCATCGAACATCTAGTCAGGCGTGCCTCACCACACGTGCTTGTCGCGGTTCTGCTTGATCACGCACTAACTTCCCACCATACGAGGGGCCTTACGCGGCGGGCACTCGACCTCTTATCGGATGCCACTCAGCAAATACAAGGGGCGGCGACTGAGGAAGATGCATGCACCCTAGCAGTGCTCCACCTTGATCGATTCGGCTACCCTGAGTGCATCTTCTCCTTTCTCCAGTCTCAGGGCAGAGATCAGTTTCTGGTCGGTGATACGCGATTTGCACCGACGGAAAGGTGCCGACAGATTGCCATGAATACGCGGCATACCATCGACGCGTGTGGCGGCGATCTAGATCTACTTCCGGCTGTCCTAAAGGCAAAGAGTCCCAGATTCATCATCGACTCCACAATAGAACCGGGACCTGATCATGAGCTTTGCCGAGTGCTGCGTTTCACATCGCAATACGTTGTGCCGTTGCTGACCAATTCGATGGACATCGGAACGATACAGATCGACATGGGGCAGACGCTGCACTGCCCAGCTGAGGAGTGTCGTATGATCGACGCGCTGGCGGCAAGCCTTTCCCTTGCTATCGATCGTCATCGTACACAATTGCGTCTTGCTCACTTGACCCACGAGTTTCTCAGTAACATCGGACTGATTAGTTTCGCGTCGAACGCCGCAAGCCTAGTTCACGACCTAAACCATTCTATGACGGACTACCTTTTTAAGCTCAACGCAGCGAAGTCGAGCCCCGAACTCCGGCGCAATAAGACCTGCCTCGATTTCCTGCAACTCACCACGACATTCGTCAAACATTGGTACGATTTGCTTCGCGAGAACCTTGCGAGCTTCCGCTCAGTCGACAACCAGTCAAATGTGCAAGTTGCGGACATTGTCCATGAGGTCATCGTTACTTGGCAGAAGAAGGCAAACACGCGAAACTGTCGGCTTCGCAGTCAGGTTGAGCAGTCAGATCTCGCCGTACATGGAAGCCCGAGCGCATTAAGGGAAATGCTGACCGCACTTATCGTTAATGCAATTGAGGCAAATGCGCGAAACGTCATCGTCACGGTATCTGGTCCCGAAGGCTCGCCGAAGTCGCAGCTTACTCGACCTGAGGTTGCCATTATGGTTAGCGATGATGGCGATGGAATCCCGCCAGAAGGTCGAACGGACTTTATTCGGTCCGGTCGGACTACAAAGGGAAGTCGCAGCCACGGCATTGGCCTTACGATTGTCGAATTGCTCTCAAGACAATTGGGCGGCCGACTTGAGTTGACTTCCCCTGGTCGCAGCGGCGGTGAAAAGGAGACGGTCTTTGTAATATGGGTACCGCTTGCACGTTAGGCGGAGGACGTCCTGATGGATGACACGAGTATTATGCAACGCAAGGAGCAAGAAGCTAACGCCAGACCCGAACCGATCCGCGTTGTGACAGTTGATGATGAGCCGCAGATCATCAGCCAGATCATGCGGCTGTTCGGTCCGAGCGGGTCCTTGAGCTTCCAGCACTTTCTTCGCCTCGATGATCTATTGTCTGCCGACTTGCGTCGCGTCGACCTCTGCATCGCCGACTTATTTTTTGGAGAGACGTTTCTTGGAGGACGGCTCGTCCAGTCTCTTAAGGTCAGGTGGCCTGCCGCGCAAATAATTATTCTTTCAAATTTTGTAGAAATGCTGGGGCCTCATGTTACAGAGATGGTGTTTTCGTGTATAGCCAAGCCCGAGTTTGCACTTCAACCGTCGGTGCTCAGGTCGGCCGTTATCGGGGCAATTCGTTCTTCGAAAATGATCAACGCGGACTCTGCTTCGTTAGCAATTGATTCGATTATTAGAACAGAATCTGGGGATTTCGCTCAAAACGATGAGATCGACCTTATACTACACGGAAGGATTTGTTATCCTTTTCGATCGCCTCGGAAGATAATCTATGGGGAGGGGCGTTTTGGTATCGAGGGTGTGCCTGAGATTATCGGCGAGGGAGAGACGTATGCCGACGCAAAGGTCTCATTTATAAGGCGATTTCATGAACAGTTTGTTCGGTTTCAAGTTGCTGAGTTTCAGGAGCCCGCCCGCCTGCCTGCTCCGCTTTGGCTGGAAATGCGAGAGCTTGTTGACGAAAAGGAGTACGAGAGACTTCGCACCACGGTGGTGCCCCGTGAAGTTGGCCAGCTAGTGGCTATTGATAACAACGGCAGGAGGAGGATTCAGTGGTCTTGCGGTCCGCATAAGGGCGAGGTCGTCGAGGTGGAAGTTGAAGAGTGGCCAAATGATCTGGTAACCATGGAGGTGGGGCGATATTTCGGCGGATCGGTCGTGCGTCGTTTCGCATCAGGTGAGTTCCTGCGTCTCCTTCATGGAGAGCCGATCTTGACGCCGGCGTCGGCGTTGCATTCGGAGGGGGAGGATAAGACTTAGAGGTGAGTATGCTGACCGACAGCGGCGGACAATCGCATAGGCGGTGGCGTCTCTGTGATCAACATAGAATGTACAATGGACCGGCGGTGGGGAACCGGGGGGCCGCCGGATGAACCTGCTCTTCTAGTCCGCCGCGGAAGGAGGGGCTCAACTCGGCGATTCCCTGAGATTCTGGCTTCGGGTGCCGGGTCCCGACTAAGTCGCTGGCAAGCTTTTCGCCGGGGCATCTGCGGCCACGCGGAAGCCCTGCACCCCGTTGCGGTAGTCCGGCTTTAGGCCGGCGCGGAACGTCGACCGGCAATACTCGGCGCTGAGGGTCCAACTGCCTCCACAGAGTACGCGGTTCGCTTCATCGCAATCAGCGCACCACTCCCAAACGTTGCCAGCCATATCCTCCAATTCAAAGGGGACGGACTTGGAACGTGGGAAGATACCCACGGCGGACGTGCATCTGAGGCCAGATTCCCAGCTGTTGCAGACGGCATTCTGCCAGTCGTCGCCCCATGGATATATGTATCCGTTCGGGCCCCGCGCCGCAATTTCCCACTCAACAGCAGTGGGCAGTCGGCCGCCAGCCCAGCGGCAAAAGGCGTCTGCCTCCCACCACGAAACACCAACGACCGGCTGACTGGGCGAACTTAAGTCGGGATTGGAAGAAGACGCAGCCGTTGTGACTGGGTGGTCGTGTAACCAACGCCAACCTCCGTCTGACCAGAGTTCGGGTCTAGCGTATCCACCTTCGTCAACAAACTTCGCGTATTGAGAGTTGGTCACAAGATAGCGGGAGAGCCAGAACGGTTCTTGAGTTGTTAAGAGTCTCCTTTCGTTTCCAAGGTAGTATTCGCCTGGCGGGATTCGTATGTAGCCGGCGTGCTTGTCTGGGTTTGCGCCCAGGCGCAGATCCAGCACGATTCGAGGATCACCCAGACGCCCCAGCGCGACCGCGAGCGCATGGCGATCCTGGACAGTTGCCTCTTTTTCGATGGTCTGAAACAGGTCCTGATTCCGCCAGTATTCCTTCAGCAGTGTTTCCAACTCTCGTTTTCCCGTTGGCGAGAACAGGCAAACCTCTTCGAGCACATTGAACCACGGACCGTGGAATCTTGGGGGCGATCCCAGCCAGGTCATGAGGGCATGCTGCAGGATCTTTCTCTTGTCCTCTGCGCTGATTTCAAGATTGTCGCGCACGGCTCGTGCTAAGGTCAACCAGCCTGATGCTCTAGAATCTTGTTCCAGGCCTGCCAGCAGGGTACGGATTATGGCGTCGAACACCACATCGCCGCCACCACCTGGAAGTCGCAGGATGATATAGAGCCGCAGAAGGAGGACCTCCTCCCAGACCGATTGGCCGAGGTGCGTTAGGAAGAACCTGCACTGCTCGTCTTCGTTTACCGCACTACACGTAAACACCCAAGCAGCCAAGTACTCCTGGAAGGACAGATGGATGAATGACAGCTGCCCACCACCTTTGTCGATCAATAGGCCGGTGCGCTCGCTGACATAGCCCAGGAAGTGTTCCATCTCCTCACGTGCCTCAGCCGGCTCTATGCCAGGTCGAGTACGTCGCGAACGATCGAAATGACGCTTGGCTAGACAGTCTAGTGCATCGCGACGGCGGATTAGTCCGCGACCCTCGTCTTCTGCCGTCGCTTGGTTGAGTTCCTGCGCCCGCATGGCAAGGTGGGCCAAGTAGTCCTTTTGCGTCGCGACGTGAAGCCCGAGTCTCTGGAAAGGGTGCGATTCGGCGACGTCGCCGGTAGGCGATCCGCCTTCACGTTTAGCGTCCTGCCAAGTTTTTAGGAGCATCTGGATGCACTGCTCGTATAGCTCGGCACGGTCTTGGGGCAGCGAACGCTGTCCATGATGGATGAATGCCATCAGGGTGAGTAAGAGTGGATTGCCGGCGAGCCGTTGAACACTGGGACTGTGATGGACTGCGTGCCGGAGAAAGCCTATGCGTTCTTGCCGCTCACGTAGGTTATCGGGAGTTTGAATCGTGTACCAGCGTTCGATGAACTCATCGACTTGGGAAGGGGTGAGGCGACCTACGCGGTAGTGCGCAAAGGTAGTCTTTGGAAGGCGCGTGTCGCGGGTATAGCTATAGATTCGAGAGGTTACTAGAATCGGGCAGCTGGGGAAGTCTGCCTGGAACGTCTGAATGGCGGTAGAGAGGCGGACGCGACTTGCGTCATCGCCTGATTCGTCAAGCCCGTCGAATAATACGATCGTTTCACCCATGCGCAACGCGGCTTCAAAGAATGCTCGATGCGCGTGGGGTAGATTGAGATCGCTGCGAGCGCGGCTTGTAAGGTATTCCAGGAAATCCAGATCGGTTCTGTCTTTCCTTAATCGTAGATAATCGCGGAGGGGAACGAATAGCGGCACAATGTCCGACGGCGGGCTAAATCCCGCTAACTCAGCTGCATTGCAGAATAGTAGGGCCACGAAAGCGAGGACGGTTGTCTTGCCAATGCCTGGATCGCCCAGTAGCACGAAATTGCGGTGTGCGTGGAGCAGTTCAGCCAGGGATAGATCCGGGTCGGGTTCTTCATCGGCCAGAAACGTCTGAGGAACAAATATCGTCCGAAGAGGAATTTCTGCTGTGGAGTCGCGTTCGCGAAGGGTTTCAGGCGGTAAGCCGATAGTACGCAAGCGTTGGTGGGCGATGGCGGCCTTTCGGCGATAATCAGCGGCGAACTGCTTGAAATCGTGACCGTCATACTTATCTAGGGACGGCTTCGCCTCATGTGGGTAGTAGCGGGCGAACAGCGCCGGACAGTACTCTCGTAGAAGCCACTCGATTCGGTCTTGTCCCCAGGAATGCAGGGTAAGGTCCATGCGTGGCTTCTGGCTCAGAAACCAATTTTTTTCGGCAGGTGTGAGCTCATGGGGAGTAACAAGGACCCAATGGCGGATCTCGCGGTTTCTGGCGGCACGCTCTAACGAGTCTGTGATCTGTCTGGACTTGCTCCCCTTGTGAACTTGGCCCCAAAGCCACTTAAACTGAAAGGCCACTGGGCCTTCAAGTCCCGGCACGTTACCCTTGCGTACGAGCCCGTCGATTCCTTGGTCACCCCCGGCATTACCATTTGGTTCGTACATGAATCCCTGCCGATTGGCGTAGCAGAGTAGAAGCTGGTTCATCAGCCGCTCGAACTCGTGGCCGCCGGCGGCTCCCTCGGCAATTAGGCTTGTAAGGGGGGGCAGGCTTGGCATGATTGAGATGAATTGGGTGTTGTTGTGGTGGAGCGTTATGGCGCAAGAGGATTCTACCCGAGGCGCCGGCGGTATTCAAACACTATCACGCCGTAGATAGTTCCGCTCGGCGATTCCGACGTTAGTGGACGCGGGAGCCTGAGGCGGCACATTTCCACGAAGGAAAGGCCATTCTCGTGGTCGAGAATACCTGTTGCGAAATCGGTCGGATGTGGCCCAGTCGGGGCATCCCGCCAGCCTGGCTCGGCAGATCCCGGCACTCAAATTGCGTTTTGCCGCATTTTCGTTGGAACCGGCCACTTGCACACGGAAACGGGTACCGTCGCCAGAGTGGGGCGCCACCCAGCCATGTGTTCTTGGCCACGGGAGACCCACCAATACTTGGGCCAGCACTAAGCGTTCCCTTCGGCCCCGACACAGCCCCCAGGCGGCAGTGGCCGCTGGGAGCCTAGCGGGGCACTTATCCACCGAGGAAAGGCCATCCCCTTGGTCAGGAATCCCTGTCGCGTCCTTGGCCGGTCCCGCTCGGGCTACAGCATCCCGCCGCTTTGCCCGACAGATCCTGCGCTCCCCAAGTTGCGTTTTGGCGGGTTGGGCGGCAGAATGGTCGTCGCTGGCATACAACACGGCAAGGCCCTGCTGGCCAAGCGGGTGCCTACGATCCTGCCGATGCTGCCGGGGTCCCTTCGTTCGCGATCAACACGCATTTGCGGCTCGCCGGGCCGGCTTGATCCCGGCCAACCGTTGATGGCGGCGCGGCCATTTCGCTCGCCGGAGCGAGTGATCGGTGACGTGGGGCTGTTCGATTCGGCGAGGCCCGGCCGCATGGGTGGCGATCAAGCCATCACCTGCCCGTTGGCGCGGCTGACGGGGTATTGGTTCGGAGCTGTCAGCCCCAGCTTGTTGCGCGTGTCGGTCGCCCCTGCCTCGGCAACGAAACGGCGGTTGCCGACTTGCTTGGGTCACATCCACCTCGGGCACTTGTGTTTCCTAAATAATCTGGGGAGTTCGGCACCACCACCTGCCGAGAAAACTGGCCGCAGTTGCGCGCTTGGGTCTCCATGACCTGAGTAGGAATCGGTAAGCCCGTTGCGCGCACAGGAGGCGCACACCTGCGTAGTATGGGGACATTCGCGTTCGTCGACCGGAATCGGCCGAACCGGCCTGTGGCGGGCCTATCAGAGGACCGAGCCCGTAGATCGGCCACCTACGCATTAGCCTGACAAGAATGGCCGATTCACTGATTTCATTCGCTATTGGCTGTCCAACGGTTTCTCCGGGTGCTTTCACCGGATCGCGGCTAAACCGCGCAGAGCATCGTCCACTGGCGCCGTTGCGCCCCTCGAAGGCGACGTACCAGGCTTGCTCGCAATCGCGAGGCGTGCGAGATTGGAACAGATGTGGTGCATGTTTGGACCGACTGACGGGCTGCCGGATATTTCACCCGCCACACATCCCGCAAGCCTTGCCCTCTTTCGGTCCGCACGGCCGTCCGCGCTTTGTCTTGCCCCAATTCTCGCACGTGCTGTTGTGCCTGACACCGGTTGTCGTGTTCAGCCAGTGCTTGCCGTCTGCGGGGGGCGTGAACGCTGGTCCTTCGCTCTTGCCTTTCGGTTGCTTGGCTCGCCAATGCCAAGGTGCCACCGGCGAAGGATCGGCCCACAAGCCCCTACGCTCCCGCTTGGCAGCGATTTCCGCGTCGGCGAGAAGCTCGTCATCCGAGTAGCGCTTGTAGTGCCATGCGAGCCCCTGGGCAACGAGTGCCAAGTTCACGTCGCTCCGTTCGTCGTCTTCGCCAACGTACACCCTGCCAAGCGTCCGGCCGTAGCGGTCCTGGCCAATCGACCAGACTTTGACCGTCTGCTGGAAAACCAACTCGGACAATGCCTGCTTCGCCCGTGTACCCCAGGGCTGGCCAGCTTCTGGACAGTCGATGCCTTCCAAACGCACGCGGATTTCTTTTGGGGCGTCCTTCTCATCGACCAGCAAAGTCAGCGTATCGCCGTCGGCTACACGAATGACCTTGCCAATTAACCAGTCCGTTTTCACGTCCTGCTCGGGGATCGCGGGCCACTCTTCGGCATCCGCGGCGTCGTTACGTTCCATCAGGGGCGTGTCGAGCGTGGGCGATGGCTCGGTGTCTACGAGTGTCGTCCAGTCGCGTTGGCAGCCGGCGAGGACGAGAATCGCGAGACAGGTGAGCAGGATTCGCCGCATGAGCGTGGGCTTCCATAATTCCGGGATACGACGCAAGCAATGGCATTGTAGCACATCACTGCCCTGACGGTTTCCGCAAGACGGTTTTGCCGGATCTAAAAGACAAAGCGACACCCGCCGGGCATTGGCCTGCCGATCCGACACTGATGAGACGCACAGCACACGGAACGCGCGCCCATCGCTCCAATCCTCGGAAACAAAGTGAGCCTGCGCACGCTGGCTGCCAGACGCTTGTCACAATGAGCCTCGCGGAGGATACTGAACGCATTCGAAGACAGATCCACCTAGGGCACGAGATCGTGCGTTCCGATTGTGCGAGGAAACTGAGCACCATGACTTGTTCACGAACCCTGCGTAACTGGCTTCTGCTGGCGATCATTGCCGTCGCGATCACGGCGTCCGTGTCGAACGCTGTCAGCGCAGAACCGGCAGCGCAACGTCCCAACATTCTGTTCATCATGACGGATCAGCAGCATGCCGGCATGCTGAGTTGCGCGGGAAACTCGTCTTTGAAAACTCCGGCGATGGACAGATTGGCGCGTTGCGGGATTCGCTTCGAGAGGGCTTACGTCGCCAATCCTGTCTGCGTGCCGAGTCGGATCAGCATGGCCACCGGCGTAATGCCCGGACGCTTGGGCGTTTTTAACAACGGCATGCTGGCCAGATTCCCGGATGAAGTCAAGCGCAATTCGCTGGGACTACTGATCCAGCGAGCGGGCTACGATACGTTCTACGGCGGCAAGGTCCACATGGCCCCGGAGCTGAACCCGTCGAATGCCGGTTACGCCACCGTCGTCCGAGATCAACGAGAAGCATTGCCGGACGCCTGCATCGAATTCATCCAGCAGAAACGCGATCGGCCCTTCTTCGCCGTGGCTTCGTTTATCAACCCGCACGACATTTGCTACGTCCACGCTGCCCATCTCGGTGAAGCCCCGAAAGCCATGCGACACGTGGAAGAATTGTATCGCCAAGCATCCGCTATGCCGCTTGACCAATTGCCACCGCTGCCAGCCAATTACGCGATCCCGGTAAACGAGCCCGATGCAATCGACGCCCACCTGAATCCCAAGGCAGTCACACCCGCGATAACGATGCGCAAGACCTACGACGAACGCCAGTGGCGCATCTTTCGCTGGATCTACTGCCGCTTGACCGAGCAAGTCGACGCGCACATCGGTCGGCTTCTCGATGCGGTTCAGGATGCAGGGCTTGAGGAAACCACGCTGATTCTGTTCACCAGCGATCATGGCGACATGGATGCCAGCCACCGTTTGGCGTCGAAGGGGTTGTTCTACGAGCAGTCCGTGCGAGTGCCTTTGCTGATGCAATACAAGGGCGTTATCCCGCCGGGGCAGGTTAACACCAAGCATCTGGTTGCGACGGGGTTGGATATTCTTCCCACGCTGTGCGACTACGCGGGAGCGGATGTGCCGGAGGCGCTGTTGGGACGCAGCCTGCGGGCGATCGCCGAAGGCCGAGATGTCGATGATTGGCGGACTTTCGTCGTCTCCGAGAACTCCTGGGGCCGCATGATTTGCAGCCAGCGATTCAAGTACTGCATCTACGATTCGGACGGCTTCCGCGAGTCACTGGTAGACATGGAAGATGATCCAGGCGAGTTGATCAACTTGGCCAGGACGCCGGAGTTTCACGATACGCTGTTGGCGCATCGGCGATTCCTCCAACAGTGGATCAAGGCGTCCAACGACACGGAGGCAGAGGCATTCGCATTGCCCGTGCCGACTAAGGCTCGGTGACGGCTACGCTTGAGCGTCTGCCCGAGCAGCTGGTTGCATCTGCCATCTCATCGTGCTACGGTTCAGTCAATCCAGCCGTAACGCAGACCCCGTAACGTAGACCAACCCAATCCGATACACGCCCGGAGGAACCCCAATGAACCGGCCGCATCTTCTCGTCTTGTTGATCGTTGCTTGCTTCCTGCCTGCTCCGCTGCCGGCTGGCGACTGGCCCCAGTTCCGATACGATGCCGGCCGCACTGCGGCATCGCCACACGAGCTACCCGCCGAACTCCATCTTCGCTGGACTCGCACGCTGCCGGCGCCGAAGCCGGCATTTCCCCTGGAAGTCCGCCTGGCCTACGACGGCTCCTACGAGCCGGTAGTGGTCGGCAGCACGATGTTCGTCCCGTCGATGGTCAACGACACGGTTACAGCGTTGGACACCGACACGGGGGCCGAACGATGGCGGTTCATCACCGGTGGGCCTGTGCGCTTCGCGCCCGTCGCTTGGGAAGGCAAAGTCTACTTCGTCTCCGACGACGGTTACTTGTACTGCCTGAATGACGATGGTTCGCTGCGTTGGAAATTCCGTGGATTGCCTGACGACCGGCGCGACCGGAAGGTGCTGGGGCATGGACGGTTGATCTCGTTGTGGCCTGCTCGCGGCGGTCCCGTGTTGGCCGACGGCGTGATCTATTTCGCCGCGGGCGTGTGGCCCACGGAGGGCGTGTTCGTCCACGCCGTGGATGCCGAGTCGGGCGAGGCCGTCTGGTCAAACACGAAGAGCGACCGAATCCCGGCAAGCAACTGGGATCATGGCATCGGGTGTGATGCTGGCTTGACACCCCAGGGTTATCTGGCGATCGTCGGCGACAGGCTGGTAGTCCCGTGCGGCACGCAACTGCCGGCTTTCCTGGACCTGAAGACAGGAGATCTCCAAACCTACACGACGGGCTGGGGCGGGCGTTTGGGACTGCCAAAAGGTTGCTGGTTCGTCGCCGGCGTCGGCAAGTACCTCAGCCACGCGGGCGATCTGTACGATATTACCCGACCCAACGAAGAGCGCCTCGCGAAGACCAAGCCGGGTGAGACGGATTACAAACCCAATCTGTACCCCGGTGGATGGACGCGTCTGGACATCGAACGCGCCAACCAGCGCGAACTCGACCGCTTTCGCCAGCCGGTGATGACGCCCGATGTCATGTACGAGAGCGACAGCAGCATCGTGGCCCGAGATTTAACGGCGTACACGATTCAAGAAAGAACCAAGGACAACATCCCGGCGCACCGCACCAAGGACGAGGTGCCGGACAGTTTTGGCGGCGTCATTCGTCAGATTTGGGAACTGCCGTCGCAGCTTACCCTGCACATCAAGGCGGGCAACAGGTTGTACGCCAGCGGTCCGGGCGTCGTCGAAGCGATCGACACGGCTGGCGCAGAACCGAAGACCGTCTGGCGAGCGGAGATCGAGGGCACGCCGACGCGAATGCTGGCAGCCGACGAGAAACTGTTCGTCGTGACGGCCGAGGGTTCGATACTGGCCTTTGCAGCTCCAGCATCTGGCGACGCGATCAAACACGTGGCGTCCATACCCTCGCCGGCTTCGACCGACGAGTGGACGCAGAAAGCCAGCGTCATCCTGGAAGCCACGGGCGTTCGGGACGGTTACGCCCTGGTGCTGGGTATCGACACGGGCCGCCTGGTGGAAGAACTTGTGCGGCAGTCGGAGTTGCACGTGATCGCCGTGGATGGCGACGAAGGCAAGGTTGCCGCTCTTCGCGAACGGCTCTACCTCGCGGGGCTGTACGGCACGCGGGCGAGCGCGCTGGTCGGAAATCCCGTGACGTATCCGTTCCCGCCGTACATGGCCAATCTCGTGGTTTCGGAAACGCCCGATCGCTTAGAACAGGCCGAAGAACAATCGTTGGCGGAATCCGTGTTCCATACGCTACGTCCGTACGGCGGTGTCGCCTTTGCATGGGGTTCGCTGGCAGATCGCAGCCGGATCGAAGAGATTGTCAAAGCCCCGGCGTTTCCCGGTGCAAGCGTTCGCCAAGTTGGCGACTTCGTGCTGCTGGCCCGCTCAGGTCCGCTGCCGGGAGCGGCGGACTGGTCACACGCGGAGGCCGATGCAGCCAGCACGGGAGCGTCGTCAGATGAACTTCGCTCGCCCACGTCCGTGCTGTGGTTCGATGCGTCGCAGCGGTGGCACAAGTTTCCGGGGCAAAACCAAGTTCGCGTGGTCGCGGGTCGTCTCGTCCTCCTCGAACAGGGTCTGTTGCGGGCATCGGATGTGTACACGGGCCGCAGGCTGTGGGAGGTCGAGTTATCCGACGAAGCCCTTGACCGGCGGGGCATTCGTTACACGCGACATCGCGAATGGGGGCCTCGTCCCAGCCTGTCACCGACAACGGAGCTGGTCGCCGTCGAGGACGCGATTTACGTGGGCAACGGTACGAGTTGTTTGATGTTTGATCCGGCCACGGGTAAACCGACTGGGCACATCGGTCTTCCCGAAGACCTCGCCACGCCTTGGGCCAACCTTCGCGTCTGCGACGATTATCTGGTGGGCACCAGTGGCCAGCACGTGCTGTGCATACATCGCCGCACAGGTAAGCTGGTTTGGCGGGTCGAGGCGGCGCGTAGTTCGCTGTACCTTGCCGTGGGCGGAAACAAGGTGTTCTGTACCGAGCTTGTCAACCCACAGCGGGGCGAAGACGAGACGCGCGATGGCAGCATGTTCGCGTTGAATCTCGCGACTGGGGAACGTCTGTGGCAAAGGCCGGGCGGTGCCAGAATGCGGTATAGCCCGTCGCTTGACATCGTAGTGACACCCGCAGCTTTCTATCGCGGCAGCGACGGTGAATTCGTGCCGCAGCAGGCCAATGCGTCGCCGACGCGGCTGGTTGTCACGGGAGGCGGTTTGCCGAAGACGGGGCTGCCGGGGTTGATTGCCGGCAACAGATTAGTCACAGGGAGTGATGAGACGTTGCAGGTTTACGACCTTCCAACGGCCGAACGGGTTGGCGAAACGCTGAAGTGGGTTCGCCGTGGCTGTACCGGCACGCGGGCGAGCACGCATCTGCTGACGACACGCTACAAAGGCAATTCGGCCTGGATTGATCTGGCTAGCCGCGAAATCACACCGTTTCTGGGAATCCGTCCGGCTTGCTCAATCAACAACAACCTGTACCCGGCCAACGGCGTGCTGAACATTCCGAGCCTCACGGCAGGGTGTACCTGCAACTACGCGCCCGTCTCGATGGCCTGCGTACCGGCTGACGTTGTCGAGGATAGCGGTGCGAAATGAAGCGCCGCCCGTAATCAAGAAACGTGACGGACGCCGAAGTTCTCGGGGGCGCAATGGATGATTCGTGGTTGCCGCCCGCGTGGTGCTCCAAGGCCCACTCGAGGATTTCGTCGCCATGTGTTGACAAGCATGGGTTTAGATTATTCCAATCATTTTTCGGGCGAGCCGTGGATAGTCAACTAATCCTGCCCCTTTCGCGGCCACGATGCCTCGTGATTACCGGTTTTGGTCAAGCAATGGTCAGACGTCATGGATAAATCCCCGGATCTGCCTGAGCTGTCGAAGACAGCTCTGCAAAAAATCGGAAGAAACATCCTTAATCTCCAAAGGATGGAAGGAATGTTGAAAACACTGGTTTCGCACAGCGAAATTTCCGGTACTTTTAGCGAGTTTCCGGAGCGAGCTAACCAACTGCGCGAATCGGCATCAAAGAAAACTATGGGCAACCTCGTCGGCGAATTCTTCAAGAGAGTTCATTCCGAATCATTCGAGCCTGAGATGCCGGAAGATCAAGAAGGGGCATGTATTTCTTTTGGCTTTCGGATTGGGTGTAGCGACGACTTCACTGAGGCGTTCAAGGAATCGCTTGCCTTGCTGGTTAAAGAGCGTAATCAACTGATTCATCAGAAGCTGTTGTCTTTCAATCTACACTCAGCTGACTCATGCCGAGAGCTGATAGCAAGCCTCGATGATCAAAATCTTCGACTAAAACCTGCGTATGAGGTTCTTCATGGACACGTAAAAGGTCTGGCAGATCTGGCAGCAATGATGGGTGAGGTTCTGCGCAAAGTCGAAGACTTTGAAGAGAAGTCTAGTGACGCCTAACGAAGGATGCAGCAGAGCAGAAACCCCACATGAACGTGCGGGAGCACTTTCTGGCACGCGACACGGGCAAACGCAGGTCAAGGGACTGGCTCACCCCGCCATCGCCACCGGCATCAGGACATCCGCCGCTGGTCCCAGCCGCACGTTCTGACAACGCTCCAGGTAGAACTGCCGGGGCTCTTCGCGGCTCAGGCACAACGCCAAAAAACGGTTTGGGCCCAGAAACCGGATGGGGCTGACGACGCGGTGAGTTTTCGCCCCCTTAGCGTCGCAGTAGTCGAATTCAACAACCAGATCGTCCGGCTGATGCATGGCTCTGGAAATCAGCTGACGCATGTCCGGTTCCTCCTTCGTGTAATCGGTGACTCACTGCCAGAATCATCGGGCCTGCCGTGACACGGTTGGTCAATTGGCTTCGGAAAACCCGTAATGCCGTCCGGAAACGCCGTCGACGCCCGGAGTCGCGGATGGCGGCCGGCCACAGCGACCCAGCGACGAACTCGGACGTGACCAATCGTGTCACCGCGCCGGCGAGGATTTCGGTGTGGAGGAAAGCAACTGGTCCCAGAACACGGAAAGGGCTGAACGATGCCGAAATACTACGTCGAATCCGGCTGGGTGCGGATGATCTTGGATGCCACGAACGCCGAACGGGCGGCCGTCAAAGTGTGTCAGCGGTGCCGTGAAAGGCAAGCCGCAATTTACGCCGACGCACGGCCGGGGACGTACCGGGACGCGGAAGCCGTGGATTGGCAACTTGCGGACGAAATCACGGTGAACGAGATCGGCTTCGGCGGAACGGACGGCGAGACGTTCGACACGTTCGAGATCGCTGCCGAATTGCAGGGCTACGCCTTCACGGGGCAGTTTAGCGAATCTGGTGTCGCCTGACGTGGCCCCGCCCGCTGCGGGTCTTGGCCGCGTAAACGTCGATAGGCCAGCGCCCGATCTTGCCTTGTGCGCCCAGTTGTCACACACGCCACGACGAGCGCGGACGCACGCAAAGCGGTCTGGGCGACCTGGGCGCCATGTTCTGCGTGGAAGGCGTTCCTGCGTCGGCGGGGCAGTTCTGGACACCGCGTTCCCGACACCGCGTTCTGGACACCGTGTCGGACACCGCGTTGCATGCGGCAGATGGTATTGCTACGCTCGAACCGGCGGCGATGGCTGCGTGAACCGATCGGCACCGCCGACATAGGCATGATTTCGACGGAAATCCATGTGGCCTCGCCAAATCAGCCTGTTTGGGGATGTACTCAATCTCGGCAGGAGAGAAGACCATGAATAACACGTGCGATCGCAGAAGTTTCGTAAAGGCGGCTGCCGCTACGGGGGCGGCGTGGACCATAGGGCAGACATGCTTCGCTGCGCATGCTGCCGACGTGAAGACTTCGCCGATGAGCAATGTTCGGATCGGACTGGTGGGCATCGGTAGCCGCGGCACCCTGCTGCTGAGCGTCTTGCTGGATTTGCAAGGGGTTGAAGTCAAGGCGGTCTGCGACATCATCCCGGAGCGTGTCGCCAAGGCACAGGAGATGGTGACCGCCGCTAAGCAGCCTGAACCGACCGCTTACTCGCGTGGCGAGACGGATTTCCAACGCCTTTGCGAGACTGAGGAATTGGACTTGGTGATCAACGCAACTCGACCTTGGAAATGGCATGTGCCAATTTCCGTGGCTGCGATGATGGCCGGCAAGCACGCCGCCACCGAAGTTCCGGCGGCTGAAACCATTGACGAGTGCTGGCAGTTGGTTGAGACCGCGGAGAAGACGCACAAGTACTGCGTCATGCTGGAAAACTGCTGCTATTTTCGGGAAACCATGCTGGTTCACAACATGCTGCGAAAGGGCTTGTTCGGTGAGCTTCGCCATTGCGAGTCCGGCTACCAGCACTATGGCGCCAGGGCGCGTCCGGCCGCGCCCGGGCGCCCCAAAGAAAGCAAGGTCCGCACTGCAAACAGCTACCCGACGCACCCCATCGGCCCGATCGCGCAGTGGATGGACATCAACCGCGGCAATCGGTTTGACTATCTCGTATCCATGAGCGCAGATAGCACCGGGGACAATCCGAACGCCGATATCAACACCAGCTTGATCCGCACCTTGCGAGGGCAAACGATCACCCTGTACTTTGACACCAAACTACCGCGGCCCTACGATCTGATCTATCGCGTGCAGGGCACTCAGGGTATTTGCATGGCCACCGCGGACAAGATCTACATCGAGGGACGTAGCCCAAAACCCGATGCCTGGGAATCGATGGAGGCTTACTACAAAGAGTTTGAGCATCCCCTTTGGAAAGCTCTGGGTGAGAAGGCTCTTACACGCGGGGGGCACGGAGGCGGCGACTGGCTGGTAATGCACCGTCTGATCAAGGCTTTACAGTCGGGGACGCCTCCGGACATGGACGTCTATGACGCGGCAACTTGGAGTTGCATCACGGAATTGAGCGAGAAATCGGTCGCCAACAGGAGCAGCCCGATGGATTTCCCCGATTTTACTCGCGGTCGCTGGAAGGATGCCCCGCCGATTGGCATCATCGGGATCTAGTGACCAGCCCCAGCAGCATCGTCTTTGCACCGCCGCCTCGCACCGCACCCAGGGTGTGGTTGCGTTCCTTAGATCCTGCTGCTACGCTCGATTCGATGGCGGCGGCTGATTTGGCAGGCGAGCAACCCAGATAAGATGTGGCACGTGGAGTACGATCCCAACAAAACGGTTATCGACCGAATCGACATGCGGGAAGGATGGGTCTGCTTCCTGGCAGCGGAACCGCCGCCAAAACCGGAAGAATTGCCGCTGTACCTGAGCAAAACCGTCGCGACGTGGCTGAAGCAGAACCCCATGCTGACCGTGCGGGCGACGCTACCAATCGTGGCCAACGGGAACACGATTGCGGTGCATGTTTGGTTTGATTGATGCGCTGGCCCGCAGTTCAGCCGAAGGCTCAAGAGTCAGCGTCCCAGCAGCGGAGGAAGGATGACCCATGCGAACTCCAATCGAAGCACAGCGGCGATACGGCGGCCCATGGAAGCCGGCAGAACTGAGCGACGAGGCAGAACTGGCCGACGGCGGACCCGTGGTTTTCATGGCCGGCATTGTCGAGCCGCTGGGCGTGGCCGACGTGTTTGCCATTAAGGCCGATGCCGACAGCGATGCGGAGCTGATCGAGGCGGCAAGGGCGGCTGGGTTCACCGTGGTCGATACGTGACGGAGACGCAGGAACTTCCTCGACAGGAGACAAAACGCATGCCGCATCGCCATCCGAACCGCAGAGGGTTTCTGGGCA
>Ga0351864_10110_pt1 | contig 24701 bp, 18 predicted proteins | sample TotcelHFGM3001L9_FD_206758 | JGI IMG/M metagenome (GOLD analysis project Ga0351864, IMG submission 206758) | Enriched cells from coal bed in the Powder River Basin, Montana, United States - Total cells FGM rep2 HSBNCT.FGM.300.1.L9 ... | reverse complement strand
AGGGGCCACGCTGGGCGAACTGGGACATGGGGACGAGGCATTGGCCGTGTTCGAGCAGGTCGTGCGGCGGTTCAGCGGGCGGGACGAGTTGCCCTTGGCCGAACAGACGGCCACAGCGCTGGTCAACCAAGGAAACGCGCTGGGGCGACTGGGACGCGGGGACGAGGCACTGGCCGTGTACGAGCAGGTGGTGTGGCGGTTCGGCGAGCGAGACGAGTTGCCCTTGGCCGAACAGACGGCCAAAGCGCTGGTCAACCAAGGGGGCACACTGGTCCAACTGGGACGCGGGGACGAGGCACTGGCCGTGTTCGAGCAGGTGGTGCGGCGGTTCGGCGAGCGGGACGAGTTGCCCTTGGCCGAACAGACGGTCCTAGCGCTGGTCAACCAAGGAAACACGCTAGGCGAACTGGGACACAGGGACGAGGCACTGGCCGTGTTCGAGCAGGTGGTGCGGCGGTTCGGCGAGCGGGACGAGTTGCCCTTGGCCGAACGGATGGCCAAAGCGCTGGTCATCCAAGGAAACACGCTGGGGCGACTGGGACGCGGGGACGAGGCACTGGGCGTGTACGAGCAGTTGGTGCGGCGGTTCGGCGAGCGGGACGAATTGCCCTTGGCCGAAGCGACCGCCAAAGCGCTGTTCAACCAAGGGCTCACGCTGGGCGAACTGCGACGCGGGGCCGAGGCCCTGGCCGTGTACGAGCAGGTCGTGCAGCGGTTCGGCGAGCGGGACGAATTGCCCTTGGCCGAAGCGACGGCCAAGGCGCTGTTCAACCAAGGGCTCGCGCTGGGCGAACTGGGACGCAGGGACGAGGCACTGGCCGTGTACGAGCAGGTGGTGCGGCGGTTCAGCGAGCGGGACGAGTTGCCCTTGGCCGAACTGGCGGCCAGATCGCTGCTCAACCAAGGGCTCATGCTGGTCGAAATGGGGCGCGGGCCCGAGGCACTGGCCGTGTACGAGCAGGTGGTGCGGCGGTTCGGCGAGAAGGACGAGTTGCCCTTGGCCGAACAGACGGCCGCAGCGCTGGTCAACCAAGCAAACATGCTGGGGCGACTGGGACGCGGGGACGAGGCCCTGGCCGTATACGAGCAGGTAGTGCGGCGGTTCGGCGAGCGTGACGAGTTGCCCTTGGCCCAACAGACGGCCCTAGCGCTGGTCAACCAAGCGGGCACACTGCTCCAACTGGGACGCCGGAACGAGGCCCTGGCCGTGTACGAGCAGGTGGTGCGGCGGTTCGGCGAGCGGGACGAGTTGCCCTTGGCCGAAGAGACGGCCAAAGCGCTGGTCAACCAAGGGTTCATGCTGGGCCAATTGGGACGCGGGGACGAGGCACTGGCCGTGTACGAGCAGGTCGCGCGGCGGTTCGGCGAGCGGGACGAGTTGTCCTTGGCCGAACAGACGGCCGCAGCGCTGGTCAACCAAGCAAACATGCTGGGGCGACTGGGACGCGGCGACGAGGCACTGGCCGTGTACGAGCAGGTGGTGCGGCGGTTCGGCGAGCGAGACGAATTGCCCTTGGCCGAAGCGACCGCCAAAGCGCTGTTCAACCAAGGGTTCATGCTGGGCCAATTGGGACGCGGGGACGAGGCACTGGCCGTGTACGAGCAGGTCGTGCAGCGGTTCGCCGAGCGGGACGAGTTGCCCTTGGCTGAACTGACGGCCACAGCGCTGGTCAACCAAGGGGTCACGCTGGGCGAACTGGGGCGCGAGGACGAGGCACTGGCCGCGTACGAGCAGCTCGTGCGGCGGTTCGGCGAGCGGGACGAGTTGCCCTTGGCGGAAGCGACGGCCCTAGCGCTGGTCAACCAAGGCGTTGCGCTGGGCCAACTGGGGCGCGGGGACGAGGCACTGGCCGTGTACGAGCAGGTGGTGCGGCGGTTCGGCGAGCGCGACGAGTTGCCCTTGGGCGAACGGACGGCCAAAGCGCTAGTCAACCAAGGGTTCACGCTGGGCCAATTGGGACGCGGGGACGAGGCACTGGCCGTGTACGAGCAGGTCGTGCGGCGGTTCGGCGAGCGGGACGAGTTGCCCTTGGCCGAACAGACGGCCCTAGCGCTGGTCGACCAAGCGTTCATGCTAGTCGAACTGGGACGCAGGGAAGAGGCACTGGCCGTGGCAGCCTCGGCACAGTCGCGATTCGCTAATCGGGCCGAGCCCGCGATCCAGTCTCTGTTGAGCGAGCTGGACGATCTGGTCGAAACGTGAATTGCACCGGCAAACAGCGACGCTTCTGGCTGAACTCACGGAACGAACCGAGCAGCGTCCTCCGTGACGTTTGACAGAACCGATTGCTCTGCCGTCCGCGATCCAAGGACCGCTAAGAACACTCCTCTTGCTCTTTAGGAGACGGCACGCAATGCGTTGAAGGGAAAGAACGAGACACGAAGAAGCACGATAAATCGTGAACTCCAGCGCGCGGTTCCAGCGCTCACTCCGCGGCCAACTTCAGACGCTGCGACAGCTTGACGTGCTTGACCCACGGCTCCTGGGACAGCGCGGCGACCTGCGACGGTGACAGGGTGGCTGTGAAGATCCGGCGACCTGCGGCCGGGACGGCAACTCCGGCCGCAGTCAGCTTCTTCGCTTGCTGCTGGTCGGGCGGGGCGAACGTGTGGACGAATACGGTCAGCGAGCGCTCGTCGGGTTGCGTTTCGTCGCAGGCCAGGGCGAGCGGTCCGTCGATTCGGGAATAGTCCAGGTTCAGGTCCATCGGATTTCGAGTGGGTATTGCGTTGCTGTCCATCAACATTATATCGGCACCAACGCGGAAAACGACCTCATTTCAGCTTGGCGGCGTTCAGCAGCCCGAAGCCCCATTTCGCGTCGAACGTGCCTGCCGGTTTATTGGGGTGTTTGCTGGCCGTCTTCAGCGCAGCTTTGACCGCAGCTGGATCCAAGTGCTGATTCCGCTCCAGCAACAGGGCGATCACTCCGCTGATGAACGGGGCGGCCATGCTGGTTCCCGCTTCGGCAACGTGCCTGGGATCGACGATGTTGGCTCGTTGCGGACTGGAGTCGGCCGACAGGCAGGAGACGATCATCGCCCCGGGAGCCGCGACGTCAGGCTTCTGCCGACCGCTGCGCAGCGGGCCCTCGCTGCTGAAACTGGCCAGCCGGCCGACCGCCATGCCGACGGACCGGGGGGTGCCGTCGATGTCCGTCCAGGCGTTCTTGGTGACGAAGGCACCGACCGTGACGGCGCTGGCCGCGGCGCCGGGTGAACCGATCTTCATCGAATCGGCGACGTGGCTATCGGAGAAGACGACTTGCGGAGCATCCTGGTCATCCAGCGTCCACACGTCCAGCGCGCCTGGCAAAGCTGACGCGTTCCTGACCCGCAGTTGCCAGTTCCCTGCGGGCGCGGCCTGGCCCGCCGAGGCATTGCGGATCTGGACGACGAAATGGTGGTCGCCGTTGTCCAGGTCCTTGTCCGGGGTTTCGACGAGGACGCGGGCGCCGGGCAGGTTGTATTTCTTCAGGAAGTTCCCCGTGGTGATGACCGGCTGGAAGGGCGTCGCGAACCCGTCGGGCGTGGTGACGGAGATCTCCAGCTTGCCCGAACCCGGATACCAGCCGTTCAATTCGGCCGTGCGGACGGCGTTGGCCGGGATCGAAAACCGCAGGGTGCGCGTCGCGGGCGCTCCGAGCGGCACCCGCGCGTGGATATTGTCGTCGCCTTCGTTCCCTGCGGCGCAACAGACGATCCGTCCCGGACCGCTCTCGTCGTCGATGATCTGCGACAGCGAGTCGGTTCCATCGTGCGCGTCGGCATGACCGCCCAGGCTCAGGTTGACAATCGCCGGCCGTTCCAACTCGTCTGCCAGCCGGAACACGTACCGGATGGCGTCAGCGATGTGCGCGTCCTGGAAAGTCGTCTTGACAATCACCAGTTCGGCCTTCGAGGCGACTCCGGAAAACGTCGGATCGGCGCCCGCGGCGATCCCGGCCACGTACGTCCCATGGCCGTTGCGGTCGCGCGACGCGGTCATTTGATTCCCCGTCAACTCCAGGCCGTAGGCTGCTTCGCCAACTCCCGGACCGCTGAGCGTCTGGTCCCAGATGCGCAGTATCCGGCCGGCGAAGCCGGGATGTCTGGCATCGATGCCGGTATCGATCACGCCGATCAGGACATCCTGGCCGGTCAAGCCCGTATCGTTGCAGAACTTCGGCAATTTGACTTTGCCACGCGCCACATCCATGCGCGGCCGCAGCAGGCGGGAAGCCAGAATCCGCTTGACTTTCGTATGATCCGACAACTCGTCCAATTGTTCCAGCGGCAGGATTGCGGTCCGCACCCGTCCGCGCGTCTGATTGATGCGGATCCCGGCGTCCGCGAGGTCGTCGAGCTTCGCTCTCGCGTCGCAGTGTACGAACACGATGGCGGCTGGCGGCTTTTGCGTGCCGGTGACCGAGGCCAACCCCAGTGTCCTGGCATGCCTGACGAGTGCCGGAGCCCCTTCCGCCTGAAAATCCTCGAGCGCTGCCAGCAACCCGGGGCCGAACTTCTTGTACTTCATGCGCGTGGCTTTCAAGTTGACCGGGAACCAACATCCGACAAGACCCTACCGTAGCCTACCGCCGACAGAAGCGTCGATCAATCCGGGGAACGGAAAGTGTAAGCACCGTGCAACCGATCGCGGGGCGTCGAGGCATGCATCACGGGGATCGTCGAGCCACGATTGAAGATCCGCTAGCGCGCGGATGTCGAACACGTGAAAAAACTGGGACAGGCACCTTCGCGGTGAAGAAATTGGGACAGGCACCTTCGCGACCATCGGTTTTCCGGGGTTCTCGCGATCAAGGCTGTCCCGAGAAAAGCCGCGAGGCAAATCTGTCGGACCATCGTTCTCTCTCCTTCCGGCACGACAACGAATTCTGGACACGATTCACAGTCTTTCTGCTTTCCCTTGTTGGATGTTGCGGATCTGCTCGAGGGTCAAAACGCCCGAGCCGTCGAAACGACTGCCGAACACGCGGATTTCGTCGATCAGACCGCGGAACATGCGGTCGGTGTGGCCGGGGCGGGTACGGCTGTTGAAGTGGCCGACGGCCAGCGGACCGAGGTCTTCGCCTACGGGCCCGGTGTCGTAGGCGACGGTCGCGTCCAGCGTCGCCGGTTGGGCCGGAGCACCGAAGTAGAATTTCACCTCGGCCGGCGTCTGCGTTGCGTCGTAGGTGACGGCGAAGAACCGCCAATTGGCTGCCGGCGTTGCGGCGTCGGCGGGGATGCGGGCCGGGGAACTCTTGGCTGGCGAGCCGTCGGGCCACTGGTTCACCCCGAGCTGCAGCCGTCCGTCGGCGAGCATCACCAGATCGAACCCATCGCCGCCGTGGTTGATGGCCGTGACGATCCGATTGCCGCCGCTACCAACCCGCGCGCTGCGGCAGTTGACCCAGCCGGTCAGGGTGAACGAGCGGAGCCCGGCTAGTGCTGCGACAGGCCCGCCGTCCAGTTCGACGGCGCGGTCAGCGTGCTCGGCGCCGAAATCGAGCGAACCGTTGCCTCCGGGCGGCGAGCTGGCGCTCCACGCCAGCCGCTCGTCGATCAGTCGCGCGATCGCGTGGGCGTCGGCCGAAGTCCCCGTGTTGGCAGTCGTTCGGCCCCGGCCCTCGTTGAACTGCAATTCGACGATCGGCCGCGAGGCGTCGTAACCCTGAAAGCCGATCCGCGCGGGAGATACCAGCCGGTTCGGCACGGGCGAACGGTCCTGCACGTCGCGCACGGTCAGTGTATATGCCGTGCCGCCCGCCAACGCGCCGGTCGACAGCCGCACGGTATTCGGCGCATCGCCCGGCTCGGCCGCGCGCACTTGGACGGCCGGTTCCAGGGAGAAGTATTCGGGCCGGATGCTGCGCGGATCGAGCGGCTTGCTGAACGTGACCCGGACCTCGCCGCGGTTCAAGTCGCCCACGGCCATCACGGGACTGGGCGGCGTTGTATCGACCAGATCCGGGTCGTGCCGCAGCAGCAAGGCCCAATCGCCGTCATCGGGCGGCGCGGGCGGCATCCAGGTCGGGCCGCTGGCGACCGGCGCATCGAGCCACTGTCCGGTTAGCGGATGGAACCAGCGGGCATGATAGTTGCCCGGCTCGAGCGCAAGCGTGACGCTGGCCGGTCGTGGCAAATAGACGGCGTACCACTTGCCGGGTTCCGCCAAGCAGAACGCGCCGCCTCGCACCAAATCGTTCCGCGGCTCGCCCCGCCACCAGTCAAACGACGTGAAGAAATCGACCAGGTGCGCGTAGCCCGCCAGCATGGTCATCGAATCGTCGCCGCGACCGTTGACCCAACCTCCGCCGGTGTCGGGCGGAAAACCGGTGCCCCGGTTGGCCGTCTCGCCGGTCGTCTGATAGCAGCCGGCCATCGAGATCTCCCAAGCCAACCGGCGGCGGGTTTCCGCGGCCCGCTGGCCGGGCGTCTTCTCCCACAGGTCCTCGTAGCCATACTCTTCGTTCACCTGCGGAAACGCGCGGCCCGTGGCGGCTTGCTTGGCTCGTTCCCCGAGCATGAAAGCGTTCTGGCCCGCGTCCCAGCGCTGGATCAGTTGCAGGTCGTTCCACGTTTGGCCGGGCGTACGGTAGACCTTGTTGTGTGCCGAGAGCAGGTGGTCGTACGGATCCCATTGCTTGACGAGCGGGCCGAGCCAATCGGCCCACTTGGGCACCTCGCGGTGGAAATCGTGTTCGTTGCCCAGATCCCAAGTGATATTGGAGAACGCGGCCAACCGCGCCACGCCGTAACGGTAGAACCGCAGTTCGTCGTCGCTGTACGCTGCGAACGGCGTCGGCAGCACCTGGCCGCCGATAAAGAAGATGACCGACACGACCACATCGCGGCTTCTCGCGTGGCGCAGCATCCGCTCGTACCGCTGCCAGAACGAGACATCGAACCGCGTCAGATCGAAACCCGGGTTCTTTACGTCGTCAGGCCGTGCGGCCGGCCACGGGTTCAAATACAGCTTGAAATCGCCGGTCGAACGCACCGGCTGGCTCCAGGGACGGTCGTTGTTACGGCCATAGACCAGCACGCGCAGCCGGTTGATTTTGTGCGCGGCCAACCGGTCGATGATCTGCCGGATGGTCTCGTCGCTCTGCCAGCCCATCAGATAGTACGTGGTCGTGCCGTTCCAGAAGTAATGCTCGCCGGTGCCGGTCCAGACAAAATGCTCCGGCCGCTCGGGATCCAGCCGCAACGGTCCGCGCCGCCCGGCGTCGCGCGCGGTAAAGCTGCCGGCGTGCGACCGCTCGAAGTCGCCTTGCCGGTAACGCACCGAGAAACGGTACTCACCGGCCGACATGGGCATGAAACGGACGCGATACAAACTGCCGTCGGGCGCGTCGCAGAAGCCGTCCACCGTCACGGGCGCGGCCCCCTGACGAGCGAATTCGCCGCTGACCGCTGTATCGACGAACGGGTTGGCTGCATCCGGCGCGGCGACGCGAAGCGTCACTTCGACAAAGTCGAAGACCTCGACAGTCTCGACCGACGGATCGAAAGTCACGTCGGCCGGATCGGCACCGGCCGGAGTCGAAACCAGCAGGATCAAGCAGCCCAGCAGCAGACCCGCCAATGGCTGCCGCTGACCAGAACGCCAGCCGCGAGCAAAGAACAGTCTCTTGTTCATGGATGCCTTCCTTTTCTTTATGGTAGATGGCTCTTGATCGTCTCCAGGTCGAATGCTCCTCGTCCGCCCACGCGGCTGCCGAAAATTTGCAGGCCGCGGATTTCGCCGCGGAACTGGCGGTCCAGGCCGTAGCTGTGCATGGTTTGGTTGAAGTTGCCGATGGCCAAGCCGCGCAGGTCGGCGCCCACCGGACCGTTGTTGTAGCTGGTCCTGCGGTCCAGCTTCACTTCCGTCGGGCCGGACGCGTCCTGCGGCAGGCTGAAATACCAACCGACGTTTTCTTGCGCGCGGCTGGCATCGTAAGTGACGGCAAAAAAGGTCCATTTCCCGATGGCCAGCCTGCCCGGGGAACTGTCGTTCTGGACGCGGTCAGGCCATTGGTTGACGGCCAACCGCAAACGGCCGTCCGCGTGGCAGACCAAGTCGATGCCGTCACCGTCCTTGTTCAGGCAAAACACAATCCGGTTGCCGCCCGAGCCGGTTTCCAGACTGGCCGGCCGCACCCAGCCGGAGATGGTGAACGAGCGCAGGCCGCGCAATTCATCGAGCGGCTTGTCGCCGGCTTGCACCCAGCCCCAAGGTTGTGCCACGGCGGGCAGAAGCAACGCGCCGTCCGCGCCTCGCTTGGCGGTGCCGTGCAGCGTGAGCGCGGGCCGTTCACCGCGAGCGACGCCGACGCGGACCAGCGGCTCGGCCGTTTCGCGTTCGGTCACGATTTCCGTTTGGGCCACGGCAACGCCGCCGCCCGCATCGGTGACCGCGAGGGTCACGGTGTAAACGCCCGGTTCCGCGTACGTGTGTTGGACCTCGCGGCCCGTGGTTTTGGTGCCGTCGCCCAGATCCCAGTCCGCCCGCGCCGCGGTGGCGACGGCTTGGAATGACACCGTCAGCGGCGGCACGCCTTCGGTCGGAGTCACCTGGATGCGGGCTTCGGGCCGAATTGCTTCGCCCGCGGCGTACGGAGTGAACCGGAACACGGTGTCGGGCCGCGCCGGCGCGACCGTGAATTCGCCCGCTTGCGCCGTGCCGGCGGGCATGACCGTCATCGCCCAGGGATCAATCGTGTCCACTTTGTAGGGACGCTCGCCCGCCAATTGAATCGTCTCCGGCTTCCTTTGCAGGCAGTAGACGAGATAGAATTCGCCCGGCTTGGCTAGAACGAATCGCCCTTTGTCGTCACCCAACGGCTGCAGTTCGTGAAACGGCGGTGCGCCGGCCATGAAGTCCTTCAACCACTGGATGCGTTTCGGGCTCTCGCCGTGCAGCACGCCGCCTTTGGCCCACCAGAGGATGTCCTCCAGATGCTTGTAGGTCTCGCCGTGGCCGACATAACAGCCGCTCAGCGTGCCGAGCCAGAACCGCTGGGCCATCTCCTGCGCCGAGATATTCCCCCAGCCCTGCGGGATGTTCCCCTCGTAACGGCACTCGTCGTAAAGCACGGGCTTTTGGTACTGGGCGCGGAACCGCACGCCGCCGTTCATATCCGAGGTCTGAAGGCTGGCGTGCGTCACCCAGTCCTGCGTGTGGTCGTACCATTTGCGGCCATTGTGGATGCCGCGCAGCCGCTGGTGCGGGTCTTCCTTTTGCAGAATCGCAAAGAACCGGTCCCAGTCCTCCCACTGTTTGTTACCGCGGTGCCCAGCGGGCCGTTCGGTCATGAAGTCGTATTCGTTGGCCAGCGACCACCAGACGTTGCGGAAGGCGCCGAGCCGCGCGATGCAGTACCGCAAGTAGCGGTCGTCCTCCGCATCGCTCATGTCGGCGAACCCCCAGCGGTCGTAGGGGTGCCAGAGGATCAGATCGGCCTCGATGCCCAATCGCTGCAGGTCCAGGATGCGCTGCTCGAAATGCAGCCAGAACGCCGGGTCCGGACGGCTGAAATCGAACTTGCCATCCGCCCCCTTGGCGAACGCGAACCGTTGCGGTTCGTTCTGGTTATAGGTGTAGCTCTTGGGAAACACGCAGAACCGGATCTTGTTGAACGGCGAGGCAGCCAACGTCTGGAGCGTCTGCTGCTGCAGTTCTTCGGTCTGATGCACCCAGGCGTAGCAGGTCGTGCCGAACTGGTGATAGGGCGTGCCGTCGGCGTAACGCAGATAGAACGTCTCGAACACTTGCACCGGGCCGTGATTACCCGCCGCCGGCGGCGCGACGGTCAGCGAGCCGGTCTGGCCGTCTAATTCCGGCCGGTTGCTCGACGTCTCGTACCGCCACGTCCCCGGCGCGGGAGGTGAAAAGCGGACCTTGTACGCATCGCCGCCGTCCCAGAAGCCCGGTACTTCGATGGTCCGATCGCCCTGCGTAAACCGTGCCCGCACTTGCACGTCGACGTATGGATTGCCGCCAGCGGGACCGCGCAGCACGATTTCACCATGCCCCCACCGCTCGACGGCCCGTGCCGTGACGCCGGAGGCCAAGCCCAGCATCAAACCAAGTGCCAAGGTGACCAGAAAAAACCGCAAACGACGCATGTTCGCAGACGGCTGAATTGTCACGGCAGGGGCTCCTTAAACTGCGGCGGCAACAACGTGGCCCAAGATACGGTCCAAGGTAACGAAGACGCTGGTGATCGTCTCCCGCAAAATCAGAAACTTCTTGCGGGATACTCAGGATCGACGACGATCGAGAGGCCGAGGCTTCGGCCAGTGAAACAGCACTTGCCGCCGAAGCCGATCAGCTGAATCAGATGGTCGTTCGTGGTTTCGCGCGGCTCGCCTCACTGCTGAAAAGGAACCACGAAGTCGAATACAACGGAATACCCTCCCGCCCGGGCCAGATGTCTCTGGGCGTTCCAACACCGAAACTTGAAATGCAGTCGATTGCTGACGACTGCCAAGACCAGACAGAGGATGACCAGACCGGCAAAGGTATGCAAGCGGAAACGGTATCGGGACCGGGCCAGCGACCGCATGGTGAACCAAGTGAGCATCCCCGCCGCGGTGACCAACGTCAGCGCGACGACAAGCAAGGTCGAGTCGGCCATGTCGCGAGGATAGGCGTCCCACAGGAACGGCGCGACGTCAAGCGCGAGGAGGATCGAGAGATGCCCCGTGCCGACTGCCAGTGCTTCGCTGATCTGCTTCCTGCCTGGAGAAGAGCGTGGGCGAGTGAGCGGTTTTGGCCCGAGCCCCCCAGCCCCCAAAGTCGATCGCTGTCGTCAGGCCGCCGAACGGCGGCTGGCCCCGGTCCGTCGTCGTCTGTCGGTCGAGGAACGCGATGCCCGGGATCATGGCTGATCACGGCGTGGAAGGGCAGCTCCAGGTGCTGCTCAGTCCCAGCGGACGATGACTTCTCTGGTGAGCGTCAGGTCGATGTAACCGGCGTCATAGTCGCCGCGCTCGGGGTGCCTGAAGAGCAAGTGATGCCGGCCGCCGGGCAGACCGCGGGCGGTGCAGGGCGTGGTGTACGGCGTCCCGTCGGGTGTGGTGAGTTGCGCACCGTCCAGATAGATCGCGGCCTCGAATGGCTCGGAGATGAAGTTGACTTCGACGCGCGGCAGTGGCAGCCGGAAGTATAACGACGCTGTGCCTGCCAGGGACAGCAGGCAGACGACCGCCACCGCCAGGACGAAACGCCGGCGCGGCGGGCGGGGTGGCGAGGTCTCGAGCGCCGCCAGCATTTCGCCGGCATCCCGGAAGCGGCCTTCCGGAGCAGGTTGACAGGCCCGGAGCACCAGGCGGTTGAGCTGGGCCAGTTCCGGGTCGGAAGTGATTTCCCGGGCCCGCGTTCCCAGCCGTGGAAACGCCTCGGCGGGCAGACCGGTCAGCAGTTCGTACAACACCAAGCCAGCGGCGTACACGTCGGCCCGGGTATCCATGAGTCCGTCAGGGGGCATGTACTTCAGCGTTCCTAACCGCGAAGCCTGCGAGTTGGCCGCGGTCAACAGACCGAAATCGGCCAGCTTCAACTGCCGGCCCACCCACAGGCAGTTGGCCGGTTTCACGTCGCGATGGATCATGCCCGCCGCATGCAAATGGGACAGGCCGGCCAGGAGTTGCCGAGCCGTATCGCGGCATTCGTCCGCGGGCAGGGGACCTTGCTCCAGCCGCCGGGCCAGCGTCGCCGACCGATAGTCCGGCTCCGCGGTGGCCGGTCCTCCGCTAAGGTCATCGGCCGGATCCATGATGTAGAACAAGTAGTCCGCGGTCTTGCCCACGTGGTGAATGTCCAGCAAGTTGTCATGCCGCGTGCCGAGCTGCGCTTCCAAGTGTGCCAAGGACACAATCTCGCGGCCGGCCGGATCGGCCCGGTGGCCGCGCAGCGGAATCAATTTCACCGCCCGCAACCGTCCCGTGGCCCGATTCGCGGCCAGCCAAACCTCGCCAAAACCGCCTTGCCCAATCCGCCGGAGCAACTCCAAATCGGGCACTTCCGGCGGCGGATCGGATGACGCCGGTCCTCTCGCGTCTCGGAGAGACGCGTCCACGTGGTCCGGTCTCTCCGAGACCGGAGGCGCGTCTCGGAGCGGCGCGTCCACGTGAGGTGGGACCACACCATCGTTCCGGGTGCTCATGGCGAAGGTTCCTTGAGCGAAGTCAATGTCTTCTCCACCCGCTCGGACACGGACCGCTCGGCGAACCGGGCCGGCATCGTCTTCAGGGCTTCCCGCAGACGCTGGTCGAGTTGGCCGTGCTCGCGGTAGTCCGCCCCCAGTTCCCGCAGCCGATGGAGCACCCGCTTGCGCGCCAAGTAGGCCGCATTGCGGCTCAACCCCGTGACGCGCGCGACATCGTGGCCGGAGAGCCCGTGGACCGCCAGCAGTTCGAACGCCTGGTACGTTTCGGGAGCCACCTCGCGGCGAACGGCGTCCAGCAAAGTCGCCAGCAGCGTCTCCTCGAAGGCCCTTTCCCACGCGGCATCGGGATCCGGCTGGCCGACCTCCAGGTCTGCCAAGGCCGGGGCGCCGTTCGCTACGGTGCGCAAACGGGCTGCCGGTTGCCGCCGATGCTGAGCGATCAGGTTGCGGACGATGGTCAGCAACCAGTCGCGGAAGCGGCCACGCTCCCGGTCGTAGCGAAACACGTCTCGCTGGCGGAATACGGCGATCATCGCTTCCTGGACGATCTCCTCGGCCGTGTGCTCCGAGCAACCCCGCAGCCGGGCGAAGCGGTGGATCAGCCGCCAATAGCGGGCGAAGAACTCGTCCCAGGCCATCGGGTCGGTGGCGTCGCGCAGACGCTCCAACAAACTGGCTTGAGTCTGGCTGCTCATGATGTGTTCACAATATCTCGGGAAAGCGAGACGGATTCCCGCCCCCGGCGCATATCTATCATTGTGCAGCGGAATTCACTCCGCTCAGGACGGGACGGATGGAAATCCGTTCTACGCGAACCAGGCCGCTGCTGGAGTATAGCAGAGCCCGACGATTTCTTACAATGGTTTCAACGGACAGAGGAGAACGACATGAACACGCTTTGGACAACCTGTTTGCTGATGGCTCTCGGGGCTCAGCCGGTGGAGACGTCGCCGACGGCGAGCACCCGGCTGTACGTTCGCACGATCCCGCCCGGCGCCCGCGTGCTGTTGGACGGCAAGGAACTGGGGACGACCGACGGTTTGTTTCTCGTCCCGCCTGGTACGGGCAAGCTGAGCATCACGCTGGACGGCCAGGAGCCGGAAATCCGCCATGTGGAGATTTCGGAAGGCCGGATTACGCGGATCGAGGTGGCTTTAAAGAAGGGCGAGCAACCCCAAGCGGGCCCGGCCGCTTCTGGCGGCGGGATAGCAGGGATCATGCCACGCCCGGGCGGAGTCGAAATGTTCGGCGGGGAAGGTGGGTTCGGGGCCTACGACACAATCATCGAACTGCCGCCCGGCCGAACCGACTGCCCGGCTACTCCCGCGGAACCGCTCAACGAAATCGAACAGGTCTTGGACCTCAAGATCGAGCTCGACTTCAACGAAACTCCGCTGGGGCAGGTGGCAACGTTCCTGAGCGACCTATGCAAGATCAACATCTCGCTGGACAAGAAGGCGCTGGAGCAAGAACGCCTCGGCACCGACACCCCGGTGACGTTCAAGGCGTCCGGCATCCCGCTGCGGTCGGTGCTGACGCTGCTGCTCCGCGACCTGGACCTGACGTGGACGTTGCACGACAAAACGCTGGAGATCACGTCATACGAAGCGTCGGAGAGACGAATTCCAGCCCGTGTGTACCCGGTCTCCGATCTGACCAACAACAGCACGGGGCTCGCGAGTTTGATCGCGTCCCTCCTGGACCCGCAGAGTTGGGACGTGGTCGGCGGACCGGCTTCCATCGTGGCGGACCGGGCGCAGGGCAAGGAAGCGCTGGTCGTGTCGCAAACGGAACAGGTGCATCGGCAGGTGGCGTCGTTCCTGGCGGTTCTCCGCGACGTCGCGCGGCAACCCGCGGACAAACTGCCCGTGGCGGTGTCGGATAACGGTTGGTGGCGGCAGACGCCTGAAACCGACGCCGTGCGCAAGGCGTTGCAGCAGAAACTGACCTGCGAGTTCCGGGAGACCCCGCTGACAGAAGTCTTGCAGTTCCTCCAAAGCTGCACGCAAGTCCCCATCCTCCTTGACCGGCGTAATATCGAACAGGCAGGCGTGCCTGCGGATGCGCCGCTCACCGCCACGCACAAAGACGTTGCGCTACAAGACGTGCTCACGATGGTCTTGAAAGACCTCGATCTGACCTACATCGTAACGGACGACGTACTGTTGGTCACCACGCCCGACTTCGAGTCGTACCAACATACCTGGGCGATCTACCCGATTGGCGACCTCGTCACCGCCGGTCGGAGCGCCAACGAGCTGATTCACATGCTCACGACCACGATCGCTCCGCAAAGCTGGGATGCGGTCGGCGGTTCCGGTGCGGTACGTGGCATCCGAGGCGTCACGCAAGCTCTGGTGATCACCCAGTCCTGCGACGTCCACCGCCAGATCGCCGCTCTGCTCGCCCAACTCCGTCGCCCGTGATTACTGCAGGTAGTCGAGAAGCTGCCCGGCGTCGGCCGGGTGGCGGTCAACCTAACCGCGGAAAAGGCTTCGGTGGAGTATGGTCCCGGTCAGGTGGACGGCGAGTCCCTCACTCGGGCCATCGAGGAGCTGGGCTACGGCGTCTCCCTGGGGGAGAAGATTCTGCGGATACCGTTATTGGCAGAGGGGTGTTGCGGCAGCCCGAATGACTTCATTCATGGCCCGCCGCTCTCCTGAACCAGCGTTGCTGTTCCACCAGACCGGACATCGAACACTCATGTCTTGACCGTTGGGGCGACGCGCGTGGTGGATTGCAGAATCAGCACCCAGTCGTGGCCGGGCTGCTCGTCGCCGGGGGGATCGAAAATGCGGCGGCTCTGGTTCGGGAACTCGCCGACCGGCGTGCTGGCGCCGTTGCGCGGGTCGAACCAGACGGATTTCACGTTTTCTCCGGCCAGTTTGCCGAGCTGAATATCCAGCGTGCGGCCCGTGGGCGTGTAAATCAACGCATAGGCGTCGGCATTGGCCACCGTAAAGAAGCCGTCCACCAACCCGTTTTGCCAGTTCGAGGTGACGTACCGGCCCCAGGTGGGCAGCAGACCGACGTACAACCCGTGCTCTTCCGCCAACCGCAGGACGCGCTGGACATCGTCCCAGTAGTCGTTGTCCGGACCATCCTTGACGATCGGCCGATCCGGCCGCCGCGGATCGATGGGCAGATGCCCGAAGGCATTGGGACGCTCGAAGCGATGCTCGGCCAGCACCACCGTCTGAATAACGGTGAACCCCTTGTCGCGCCGATCCGCAAAATAGCGGCGCATTTCGGCTTCGTCTAGATCGTGAATCAACTGCCAGGCAGTGTCGGCAAGCCAGAAGAACGGCTGGCCGTCCGCCGTGACAAGAAAGCGTCCGTTCTCGGAAACCCGTAGCTGCGGCAACGTGTTTTCCCCGGCCGCTGCATTCTCGGCCGTCAGCCAGCCGCTGACCATCAGGGCCACTACGGCGAGCGCCGCAAGGACCGCGCGTCCTGCTCTACGGTCGTGAGTTGCGAAATCCATGTTCCTATTCATGCTTCTTCCTCCTCCGTGAACACCACGACGCGAGGTTCGCTGCCCGGGCCGATCTTTGCTTGGGCCGGTACGGTGTCCGGCAGCCGTCCTTCGCTCAGCACCTTCCCGGTCCGCGGATCGAACACGCGATAGGGCCGGGGCACTTCGCGCGACAGGATGGCGGTGTCACCGCCTTCGGGCAAATAGAGCACAAAGAGTTTGCCCGGCACGGCCAGCCCCCGCCGGCCGTAGGTGTAGATCCAGTTCGGCTCCATACCCGCCAGGGGCAATCCGTCGAAAACTGGATTCAACTGCTGCAAGGTGCCTCGCGGCAGATCGTCAAAGCCGACGTCGAATCCCAGGTCCTCGGTGCGGGAGCGCGGTCCGGTGGCTTTCATATCCGGCTGGACGGTCATCAGCAGCTCGGCATTGAACCCCTTGGCCCGGCGATCGCGCGCGTAGGTTGCCGCCTGCTCGATGGTGGCCCGCCACGGCAAAGCCCACGGCGTGTCGGCGCACAGCAAGCGCGGCGTGCCGTCGGCGTGGATCAGGTTGCGGCCGCCCGGCGGAATGCTCCAGAAACCGTGCGTGCTGAATTTCGTCGGCGTGGCCGTTTTGTTGGCGGTCGCCTGCAGGGTTCCCGTTTGCCCTTGGATGCCGGGATCGCCACTGGTGTCCGACGCCGCCCAGCGCCAACTGCCGGAGTTTGTGGTCGAAGCGAAACGGACGCGATAGGTGCGTCCGCCGTCCCAGAACATTGGCCGGCGGATCTGCGTGCCGTCGTCGTGAGTGAAGTCCACCCAGGCTTCGCTGTCCACATAGGGATTGGCGGCATCCCGGGTGGCCGTGAACGCGATTTCGGCCTCCTGCCATTGCGGCGCGGTCCTCGCGGCCTGCGCCGCAGCGACCTGGCCCCCCGGCGCGAGGAAGAAAGCCCCCATGATCAGCAAGAGGCAAATCACCTTTGGCTCGGTCATGAAACACGCGGGAAACCCGCGATTCGTTCCGATCGCGCTCGGACGGGTGGTCATGGGAATTTCTCCTTGTAAAGTATTGCCGAAGCAGTCGGAATAGGTGTTCAAGACCAAGTGTTCAAGATCACACCTCTCGGGAACTCATTTTGTCGATGGCCACGGCGACCAGGATGACGAAACCTTTGACAACCTGCTGCCAGAACGGGGACACATCCAGCAGGAACAGGCCGTTGTTCAGCACGCCGATGATCAGGCAGCCCAAGACCGTGCCGACCACGCTGCCGCGGCCGCCGGAAAGGGAGGTGCCGCCGATGACCACCGCGGCGATGGAATCCAGTTCGTAACCCAGGCCGGCGTTGGGCTGGGCGGAATCCAGCCGGGCCGTGACGATCAACCCGGCCGCGCCAGCCAACAGGCCGCCCAGCGTGTAGACCCCCAGCTTGATACGGTCCACGGGCAGACCGGTCAGCAGCGCCGCCCGCTCGTTGCCACCCACGGCGTAGATGTACCGACCGAAACGCGTCCTGCGAGTCAACACGACAAAGACGCCGACCAGCGTGCCGGAGATCCAAACCGGCATGGGAATCCCCAGGAGGATTCCGGTGCCGAGGAAGCCGAAGTCCGGTCCCAAACCGGTGATGGGAAAGCCGCCTGTCCAGAGCATCGTCAGCCCGCGGGCGATGCTGAACATGCCGAGCGTCGCCACGAACGGCGGCAGGCGGAAGCGAGTGATCACCAATCCGTTGAACCAGCCCGCCGCCGCACCGACCAGAAGTCCAGCGACGATGGCCCCGAAGACCGTGAATTGGAGCTGCACTTCCAGCGGTGTGACGACGACACCGTTTTTCAGCAGCCCCGCAGCTACGGCGCCGGACAAAGCCAGGATGGCCCCCACGGACAAGTCGATGCCGCCGGCCAGGATGATCAAGGTCATGCCGAGCGACAGGCACAGGTTGACGGAGATCTGCCGGAGGATGTTCCAGCCGTTCTCGGGCGAGAGGAACTTGTCCGACAGCAGGCTCAGTGCCAAGACCATCAGCGCCAGTGCGATCAGCGACTGAAACCGGACCAGAAGTTCGCGATGGGTTGTCAACATAACGCAGCCGGCTTTCTCGGCAGTGCCGCATGCATGATTTTCTCTTCCGTCGCTTCGGCTCGCAGAAACTCCGCCGTCGCCCGGCCTTCGCACAGGACCAGAATGCGGTCGGACACGGCCAGGATCTCGGGCAACTCGGACGAGACCGCGACGATGGCCAATCCGTCGCGAGTCAAATCGTCGATCAACCCGTAGATCTCCTGTTTGGCCCGGACGTCGATGCCGCGCGTCGGCTCGTCCAGCAGCAGAACCTTGGGAGCGGTGGCCAGCCATTTGGCCAGAATCACTTTTTGCTGGTTGCCCCCGCTCAGGTTGCGGACCCGCTGCTGCAGCGAGGGCGTCTTGACGCGGAACCGCTGCAAGTAGCCCTGCACGTGCTGCCGTTCGGCGTGAGGGCGGATCAGGCCGAACCGTTCGGCCCGGCTCAAGCTGGCCAAACTGGTGTTCTCCGCGACACTCATCGACAGCACCAGTCCGTCCCGCTTACGGTCCTCCGGGGCCATCGCCAGGCCCATTGCGATGGCGTCGGCGGCCGACCGCAAAACGGCGCGGCGGCTGCTGACGAACACGTTGCCCGAGCAAGCCCGTCCGTGCAACCCGAACAGGCATTCCAGCAACTCGGTCCGGCCCGCGCCCAGCAATCCGAAGATCCCCAGCACCTCGCAGCGCCGCACCTGAAAGCTGACGCGGTCGACCAGAAAATCGCCGGGGCGTCCGGGGTGCGGGAGCGTCAGTTGCTCGACCCGCAGCACCTCGTCGCCCACGTCCGATGGCGTCCCGCGGGACCGCTGGCCCAGGTCGCGGCCGACCATCATCCGCACGATGTCCGGGCGGGAAAGTTCGCTCAGGGGCGCGGAACCGATCATCCGGCCGTCCCGCATCACCGCGGCGTCATCGCCGATGCGGGCCAGTTCGTCCAGCTTGTGCGTGATGTAGGCGATGGCCACGCCCTGCCGCTTCAGGTCGGCGATGCGTTGGAACAGCACTTCAATCTCGTGCTCGGTGAGCGCCGAAGTCGGCTCGTCCATGATCAGGATGCGGGCCTCGCCAGCCAGCGCCTTGGCGATCTCGACCACCTGCTGCTGGCCGACGCGCAAGTGTCCGGTCGGCGTGGTCGGCGGGATGTCCAGATCTAGCCGCTGGAGCCACTCGGCGGCACGGCGGTTCAGTGCGGCGTAGTCGATCAGCCCGCCGCGCCGTAGCGGCTCCCGGCCCAGGAAGATATTCTCCGCCACCGTCAAGCCGGGCACCAGGTTCAGTTCCTGAAAGATCATCGCGATGCCGTGATCTTGGGCTTGGCGCGGACTGGCGAAGTGGACCGGCCGACCCGCGACCAGCAGTTCGCCGGCATCCGGCGGAAACACGCCGGCGACCACGTTCATCAGGGTCGATTTCCCCGCCCCGTTTTCGCCCAGCAAGGCGGTCAGCCGGCCGCGGTGCAGCGTCAGGCTGACCCCGTCCAGCGCCTGGACGCCGGGAAAAGACTTGGAAATCCCGCGGGCTTCCAGGATCACGTCCCCGGTGGCAGTCATGGCTCCTCCACGAGGAAAGGCACGATCCGCAAGGGATTCAGGTCGGTGTCTTCGTCCATGATCTCCGCGCAACCGACGAAGCCGACTCGGGCGCCAATGGTGGCCATGCGGCGCAGGTTCGGCAGCACGTGCTGTTCGATGCGGCGATTGATTTCCGCGGACAGGGCGTTGAAATCCTGCGAGTTGGCAAAATCGTTGACGTCCAACAACCCCGTCCCATCCCGCACCGCGTTCCCGAAGATCGGGCCCGCTTCCAACAACACCTGGACCTGCGGCTGGTCGTCGCGCAGCGCCAGCCCCACCGAGTTCCTGTCCACGGAGACGACGCGGCCGATGCCGGCGACATAGTAATAGTAGACGTCGCCCAAGCCCACGCGGCGGCCGTGCGTCCGCCGCGCCGCTTGGCGGTCCTGCTGGACAGCCGCGATCAGTTCCGCCGCATCCACGGCCCCACCGGTACCGGGAATCAGGCCCTCAGTCCAAAACCGCTCGACAAACGCTGCGGGAGCAAACGCCGCCTCGGCCGTTCGCTGCCTGGCCACATCCAACGGAACGACGTGGAACAGGGGCAGAAAGTGCAGCAGCACCGCAGTACCCGCAGCGACCGTGGCCCCCGTGATCAACCGCCGTCGTCCCCGCGTCACTCTGCATCCTTCCTGCCGTAGTCGCCGTACTTGCCGGCATTCGCTTGATGTACCAACTCGACCGCGACCGGCGTCTTCTGGGAAAACTCGCGTTCACCGCGCAGGTATCGGTCCGCGCATTCCGCCGCCGTCCGCGCCATCAGCTTTGGAAACTGCATGCCGGTGGCCACGATTTTGCCTTCCGCGATCAGCTTGACCACGTCGTCCGCGCCGTCGAAGCCGAACACCTTAACCTGCTTGTCTTTCTCGGCAGCGACCAGCGCCTGGTAGGCGCCCATCGCCATCGCGTCGTTGCCGCAAAACACGGCGTCGATGTCCGAGTTCGCCTGGAGAATGGCCTCCATGACTTCCAGCGCTTTTGCCCGGTCGAAATCCGCGCTCTGCTGGGCCACCATCTTCAAGTCCGGATAGCGATCGACCACGCTGTGAAATCCCTTGGATCGGTTCCAGGTATTGTTGTCTCCGACCAGGCCCAACAGTTCGACGTACTTACCCGACTCGCCCACCTGCTTGACGAAGTACTGTCCCAGGGCGACGCAGCCGGAGTAGTTGTCGGACAAGATCTGCGAGACGGCGGCGTCGGTCGCGTTGATCTCGCGGTCCATGCAGAAGACGGGAATCCCGGCCTGTTTCGCCCGGCGGACGTTGGCGATCGAACCGTCGGCGTCCGTCGGATTGAACAGCACGGCGGCGTAGCCCGACGCGATCACGTTCTCGAAATGAGCCGCTTCCTTGGCCGGATCGTTTTGCGAATCAAACACCACGGCGTCACAGCCCATCTGGATCGCATGTTGCTTGGCCGCGTCCGCCAGCACCACGAACCAGGGGTTGTTCAGGGTCGAGATGATCACGGCGAGTTTCGGCGGACCGGCCGGCTTGGCGGGCGAGTCGCCGCAACCGGCCAGGCCCAACAGGAGCAGAAAGAGCGGCAGGGAAATTACGCTTACCGAAGTTCGACTCATAAGAACGGCCTCCCTTGCGATGCGCGGATGGTGAACAAAAACTTCAGAAAACCACTCCCGACTTCCAAGCGGTGACCCCGATCTTGCCGATCTCGTAAATCAGTTCGCTGTTCAGCAACCTCGTCCGTTTCATGATGCGTTACTCAAGCTCGCGTGCGGTACAACCTCTACCTTAACACACTCGTTCGGATCCGTCACGACTTCCATCTTGGCCGCTAGTTCGTCCAGCCCCATCCGGTGGGAGATCAGCGAAGCGAACGGATAACGAGCCGCCTGTTTCTGCAGAATGTTCAGCACCGGACGCCAGTTGCTCCCGCAGTGAAAGACCGAGTGGATATGTACGTTCTTGGACGCAATGTGCTTCATCACGTTCAGCGGAACGGTCTTCCCTGTGTCGACCCAGTTGCCGACTTCGATGACGGTGCCTCCCTTCCTCACCATCTCCAACGCCTCGATAAAGACCTCGGGCTCTCCGGCTGATTCGATCACCAGGTCCGGACCGACTCCCTCGGTCAGCTCCCGCGCCTGCTGAATGCGTGCCTCGGGCGAAGTCCGCGCGGCGTTCATCGTGACGTCGGCGTAGATCTCCTTGGCCTTGGCCAATCGGAGATCGGCAAGGTCCGTGGCGATGCACAGGCCCGCGCCGTGGATGCTGGCCATGATGCCGTGCAGCAGTCCCAGAGGCCCATTGCCGAGAACGGCCACCGAATCCCCCGGCCCGAACCCCTCCTTGACGGCGGCAAAGGGCTGGGTCGCCCGGGCCAACGAGTGGTACGCTACGGCCATCTCCTCGACAAACACCGCGACGTCCGTCGGCAGTTCCTCGGGGATTTTGAACAGCGACGTGCCCGGCTGGATGTACATATACTCGGCGAACCCGCCGCGCAGAAAGGGCGCGGTATCCGCATTCGGGTGGATGCCGTAGGCCATGATCTGGTTTTCGCAGGTCGTGTTGTTGTAGTGGTGGCGACAGTACCAGCACGTGCCGCAATTCACCTCGACCGCCAGCGCCACGCGGTCGCCGGGCTGCAAGGGCTGGTGGTCGAAATCCATCGACTGCGCGGCGTTTTCACCGATCTCGACGATGGTCCCGATCACCTCGTGTCCGCCGATGTAGGGGAAGATCGACTTGCCGCGGATGAAACCGGCCTCGCCCTTAAAAATGTGCTTGTCGGTGCCGCACACCCCGGTCATTTCCACCTTCAAAACCGCGGAATCACGATCGCATTGCGGATAGGGGTAAGCCCGCAATTCCATCTTGCCCGGGGCCGTCATCGCAACGGCCCTGACTGCTGTTGGCTTGGTCGGGGACATCGGCAATCTCCTGTGGCGTTAACGGTTGAAATGGCGTCATTCTTTCACAATGATTCCCGGTTTGCTTCCTTGAAATCAGAAAGTTCTTGCGGGATACTAAGGTCATGGTCCGCTTCGATCCCACTCGCCCCGATTTCTCGCCGTACGGCTTCAATTGCGTCCGCTGGACGCCCACGACGATGCCGCGCTGCGACCGCCACAATGAAATCGAGTTAAATCTGCTGGACAACGGGAGGTTGGTCTACCTGATGGGCGGGCAGAAAGTTACCGTTCCTGCCGGGCGATTGACCGTCTTCTGGGCGGGAATTCCGCATCAGATCATCGAGTTCGAGGATCTGACCGAGTACTTCGTGTTGACGATTCCATTAGCTTGGTTTCTGCAGTGGCGTCTGCCCGACCACCTGACGCAACCGATCTTGCACGGGCAGATGATCGTCGAACCGGATAAGGGTCGTTTGGCGTCGGATTGGGCGCGATTCGAGGCCTGGCGCGAGGATGTGCGGATGGGCGCCGAAGAATACCGCCACGTCAGCTTGCTTGAGATCGAAGCCCGATTGCGGCGGTTGGCGTTGACCGTGGTGGACTCGCCGCCGCGTTCCCGGCGGAAATCGCCGACCGTGCTGAGCCCGCAACACCTGAGTCGGGCGGAGCAGATGGCCTGTTTCATCGCGCGGCACTACACCGAACCGCTGACGGCCGAGACGATCAGCCGACATGTCGGACTGCATCCCAACTATGCGATGGGGGTCTTCCAACACGCGTTCGGCACCACGTTGCTCCGATACGTCACCCAGCACCGGTTGTCTCACGCGCAACGACTGCTGGTCACCACCGAGGACTTGATCCTGAACATCGCGTTGCAGTCGGGCTTCGGCTCGCTCAGCCGTTTCAACGAGGCATTTCGGCAGTCCTTCGGCTGCACGCCGCGCGAATACCGCAAGCAGCACCAGTTGCCGTAGAGCGCGACGGTCATGTCAAGCCTACTGGTTGAGAAAGTGGCACAGGCCAGTGGGCCAGGGGCTGCGCAGAGTCGGCCAGCCGGTTCTTCACGGGATCACTGGGGCGCTGCAGCTTGGATCACGCGTTGGAACGTCAGGCCGGAATCGCTGGGGGGACTGCCGATGAGCACGAACTGGAAGCGATCGGGACCGCCTGAGGTGACGCGCCCCGCCAGGGTGCCTTGATCGCCACCGTCCATGACCAGCGCATTGCCGGTTACCACATACTGGCCGGAAATCGCCGTCGGCTCTTGGCCTTTCGGGATGGATTTCCAGGTAAACTCCCCCGCCTCGTCAATGGTGAATTCAAACGTATTGCCGTCGCGTTCGGCTCGCCATTGGCCGACCAGATCCGTCGTGGGCTCCGCTGCGTCCGCTTCCACAGCCGGTTCAGGCTCGACGGCCGGTTTGGCCACAACGGTTGCTGCTGGTGGTTCTGCCTCCGCCGCGGATGCCTCTTCGTCGCCTGTCAGCGCGTCGTACATCGCTCTCGCCACCTGATCGTTGGGCTGCGCCTCGACCACTCGCTGCAAAGCGTTTTTGGCCGAATCGGCGTGACCACAGACCAGATAGTGATAAGCCAGCACGAAATTTGCCGCCACGTCCTGAGGGTTCTTCTTGATGTGTGCTTCCAGCGCCCGCAACTGCTCGGTGTACGCGTCCGAGTTGCTGTACAAGCTGATCATCGTCGTCCAATCCATGCCGGGCGCCACGGCAAGCAGGGCGTTGAGCACGACCGCCGACTGCTGATATTCGCCCAGCGCGAACAGGCACAGCGCGCCGAATTCGTGAATCACCGGGTCGTCCGATACCTTGCGGACCGCCTGTTCTGTCAGGTTCAACGCGGTCTTGTAGTTCCCCCGCTGGAACGCATCGCGGCCTTGATCCAACAGGCGATATCCCGCTTGCTCGTTCTCCGACTCCGCCGCCTCGGGTGGCGTCGCCGCGTCACCCGCGTCGTCCTGATCGCTCGCCGAGATATAATTATTGATCACGATGGGACGCGAGTAGTCATACACCGGCACGGTGGCCACCACCGTGGTGGTGTAGTACGGGTTCACGTAGCTATCGTAATAGCCGTACCCCCACGAACTGGTCAACGCGGAGAAACCCCAGTACGTCGCTCCCACGGCGACAGGCACGTACCAGCGGTTGCCCCAATGGCCGCTCCAACAGCCATGATACCAGCCGTGGTGACGGTGGTGCACATGACGGTTGTACCAATGATTGCCCCAGTGTTGCTGCCAGCCGCCACCCCCGACGCCCCAACCCGGCCGGTTGAAATTGTTGACGTTGAAATTGAAATTGAAATCGTTCCCGATCCAGTTCCCGACGTTCCCGCTGCCGATATTGTTGCCGCCGCCAATCACGGGCCGGTCATTGCCGAAACCGGGACGTCCGCCACCGATGATCGGACGATCTCCGCCACCGGGCCTGCCGCCCCCGATCACGGGGCGATCACCGGGGAGCACAACGGGACGATCGGGTTTGCCGAGCCCGGGGCGATCCACGCCGCCCACGCCAGGTCTGCCAATGTCTGGCCTGCCAATGTCAGGTCTGCCAATGC
>Ga0351864_10219_pt1 | contig 24857 bp, 17 predicted proteins | sample TotcelHFGM3001L9_FD_206758 | JGI IMG/M metagenome (GOLD analysis project Ga0351864, IMG submission 206758) | Enriched cells from coal bed in the Powder River Basin, Montana, United States - Total cells FGM rep2 HSBNCT.FGM.300.1.L9 ... | reverse complement strand
TTTGGTGCTAGTGCCGTGTCAACGCGTAATCTTCGGGCAGCGGAGGTCGCAAGACTTCCGTATTCCAAACTCTGGCGAGTTCGGCTACCCGCATTCACGCACATCCCCCTACTTCGCCGAGCGGACGCCGTAGGGGTTGTGGGTCGCGGGCGGCGTTGCGATAGGGCGGACCACGGGGGCGGGAACCCCGGCGCCGTCGTACAGGATAACCTCGTCGCCACGGGCGAGCGATAGCTCGTACAGATCATCCGCCAGTTTCCGGATGGGGACGGTCTTTCCGGGGCAGTGGACTTTGACCGGTCCGGCCAGCGAGGGGCGGATGCGGCAGGGTTCGCCGGCCAGGCTCTGGATGCGGACCCACTGGGTGCGGCCGCCTTGGCGGGCAGCGCTGACGAGGAAGGCTCCTTCGGCGCGGAGCTGATGGAACGTAACGTCGGCCCAGGCATCCGGCACGGCGGGGAATACGCGGATCTTGTCGCCCCAACTCTGCAGCAGCATGTCGTGCAGCATCTGGCACAGCCCGCCGTGGGTCTCCGAGCAGGGGCTGCCGCCTTCGGTGTGCATCGTGTTCGGGGCCAGATTCCGCGAGGCCAGTGCCAGATCGAGATGCCGCAGCGCATCGTCCGCCTTGCCCATCGACGAGGCCCTCGAACTCATGGTCCTTGCTTTCCTTGTCTTGCGTGCTCCGATACTTGATCACGTTGGCAAAGGCGACGTCCGTTCCGGCGTTTTCCCGACCCGATCCCGTTTTCCCCGTTTCTGGGGATTGGCTCTTGCCGCTTCTTTCGAAATTAGACAAAATGTCTAAATGCGAGTTATTAGCTTGAAGCCGCTACGTGAGTTCTGGGAGCGACATCCGGATGCGAAGCAGCCTTTACGGCACTGGTACAAGACGGCCACGTTTGCCGAATGGAGCTGCCTGCAGGATGTTCGGCGCGACTATCCGCACGCTGATGGAGTCAGGACCCCGCGTGATGACACGCTCACGGTGTTCAATATCGGGGGAAACAAGTACCGCCTGGTGGCCCGTGTCCGATACGAGTATCGACTCGTCAACGTTCGCGCAGTCCTGACACACCGGGAGTACGACGAAGGTCAATGGAAGGAGTGAGCCATGCGCACGAAAAATCACCGCGACACACAGCCCCTGCCCTCGCAGTTCGAGCAACTGGTCCAGATGATGCCTCCCCAGGCCGTCCAGGACGAGGTGCAGTACGCGAACACGCTGGAGGTCATCGACCGGCTGATAGCCGTTGCCAAGCTGACCAAGGGGCAGGCCCTGTACCTGGAGACGTTGGTGCAGTTGGTGCAGGCTTACGAGGCCGAGCACCACGCGATTGATACCACCGGCCTGACGGGACTTGATTCACTCAAGCACCTGCTGGAAGAAAACCAGATGAACGCCTCGGACCTAGCCCGTCTCTTGGGCGTCCACGCGAGCCTGGGATCGAAAATCCTCAAAGGTGAGCGTTCCTTGACGGTCGCGCACCTCCGGAAGCTGGCGGAACGGTTCAAAGTCCGCCCCGGTCTGTTCCTCGACTGACGCCATTCGTCTTTCGGTCGTCCGAGAAAGGGTGTCAGGAACCGTTTCCAGGAATCAGGGAGCGTTTCCCAGCTTTTCCCGCGGCGTTTTGCGATGAAATGGTTCGTGACACAGTTTCCCAGCTCGAAAGTTGCGGGTTTGGCAGTCCGGCCATGCTTGGCCGAAGGCCTGCTCCCACCATAGCCTGGGGCAACGCCCCGGGAACCCGGTGTCGCCCGGCCTTTTTGGCCGAAGGCCATACTCATGTCGTCCGATGCAGGGCGGTGAATATGGCCTTCGGCCAAAGAACAAATGTTCGCTCGTGTTCCTGGGGCGTGGCCCCAGGCTACGGTGAATATGGCCTTCGGCCAAGACTTAGGGGCCGCAAAATGCGCAACTTCGACGTCTTGAGCCGCACCAGCCGCGGGTGCTCGTGGATCAGCCAGTTGTACCCGTTGAACTCCAACAAACCTCGTCCCGGGGATTTCCCAGAAAACCACACCTTTACAGGGATGGAATCCAGACCCCTCCGCTCGTCTGATTCAGGGCCTCACGTTCCCACTGGGAACCGGTGGCCTCGCTGATGTGGTTCGAGTCGTTCCACCATGTGGCCTCTCCCCCGCTTGACGGCCGGCCTTGCGATTCAAAAAGTTGAACGTCGGCTCGCCGGACCGGAGCCCGTCAAAGACCGCAACGGCTTCGGCTCGGTCAGCAGGGTGGATGAACTCGAAGAACGACCGCGACAGTAACTCCTGTTCGGACCATCCGAGAATTCTCTCGAACGCCGCGTTTATCTTGCGGTAATAACCGTCGAAGCCGGCGGTGGCGACCAGCACGGGCAGTAGCCCGTTGATCTGCCGCTGGTCGGCTTCCGCCTGCTGGCGGCAAACCAACTGGTTTTCCAATTTCGCAACGCGATGACGCAGTCGGGCGAGAGCTTCGCCGCTCGGGGCGGACATGTGCTCCTAGTTCTTCATTGTCGGAACTTCCTGCTGAGGTCGAGGACCCTGCGCACAGCTCGGCAGGAGGGCATGTTCGTTGCCACCCGCAGCCACTGGCGACGCGAACCGCCGGCTCCCGTCGCCAATGGCTGCGGGTTCCGTCGAGCCATTGGTGACCGAGCCGTGGAAGACCACTGGAAGCGGGCGATTGTATCATGCGGTCGAGCAAATTATGAAGCGGCCGTGTCCGGACGGGGCGTGTCCGGGCGGGCCGTATCGAAACCTGCTTTGTTCAGGCACGGGGGCCTGCCAGGTAGGTGCGTGTCGACCAGTTCGGCCAGGCGGCTGACGACATCGTCCAGCGACAGGCCGTCCGTGACTACCTCGACCGCATCCGGTGCCTTGACCAACGGCCCCACAGGCCGGTTGGCATCGCGTTCGTCCCGCGTGCGCTGCTCCGCCAACACGGCGGCGAATTCGGGAGTCTCGCCCCGTCTTTGCAGGTCGTCCACGCGGCGCCGCGCGCGCTCCGCAGGACTGGCCGTCAGAAAAACCTTGCACTCGGCGTGCGGGAACACGATGGTCCCTTGATCGCGGCCTTCGGTCACCATGTTGCCGGCCCGGCCGATCGCCTGCTGAAGCTCGACCAGGTGCTCGCGAACTTGCGGATTATCCGCCGCATAGCGGACGTGGGCCGTGACGTGACTGGCGCGAATCGCGTCGCTGACGTCCTCGCCGTCCAAAAAGACGCGGCGCCCTTCGAAGCGCATTTCAATCCGGCGCGCCAAATCGACCCAGCCGCAGGCATCGTCGCCGGCCAGTCCGCGGCGCAGCGCCGCCAGCGCCACGACGCGGTACATGGCCCCCGTATCCAGAAAGCGAAACCCAAGGCGTTCGGCCAGCAAACGGGCCACCGTGCTCTTGCCGGCGCCGGCCGGACCGTCGATCGTGACAATCATAGACCACCCGCCGTCACCCGCCCGCATTCGGCTGCGGTCTGCAGTAGGCCAGTGTCAGCAGCGCGTAGGCGGTCACCAGAGTGGGGTCGCCCTCCATCCAGCGATCGGCGTCGTTCACCCACGAACCGTCCGGTAATTGGCGGCGGGCCAGCTCGTCTCGCAGTTCGGCTCGCCAGTCGTGCCGCACGCCGTCCCGGTCTACGAACACCTCGTACTTCATGGCGTCGAGGGCTTTGGCAAAGGTATGATAGTAGTAATACAGGCCGGCTTCCCCCATGCCCGGATTCGACTTCAAGTCGTAGTGCGTCTCGATCCATTTGACGGCCGCTTTGACCCGCGGATCGTCCGGCCCCAAACCGGCGTAAATCATGCTCTTCAGTCCGGCGTACGTCATCGACCCGTAGCTCCGCAAGCCGCCGTCGGGCGTGAGGCCCGCCATGCTGGAACCGCCGGCGGCGGGCGTGTAGTAGAATCCGCCATCGGGGTTCTTGGCAGCAAACGGCGTCGTGTTGTGCTCGGTCTCCAAGTTCTGGCAGCGGGAAACAAAAATCAAGGCGCGTTGGATCGCTTCGCTATTCTCGTCATTCCCCAGGACGCGCAGCGCGTCCACGAAGAACTGGGTGTTCGACAGGTCCGGACGTTTCGACTTGCCATAGCCGGCGCCGCCATAAGCCAGATCGGACGGGTCTTTGCCTTCGCCCTCGTCCCACTGCAATCCTTTGAGGAAGGCTTCGGCACGTGTCAGCCGCTCGCTGTACCGCCCATCCGCGTTGGCGGCGGCATAACAGACGATCGCGATCGATGTCTCGTAGTTGCCGTACAAGGAACCGGTGCGATAGATGCCGCCGTCCGGCTGGACGAATTGGTCCAAGTACTGAAGAGCCTTGGCCACCAACGGGTCGCTGGAAGTCCGACCATGCTGCAAGGCGGCCGTGGCTACCAGGGCCGTTACCGCCGGTCCCGCCTGACTGCTGAAAGAACCGTCCTCTGCCTGCCCCTTTGCGGTCAGATAGCCGATCGCCCGAGCCACCATCTGCTCGTATCGGTCATGGTCCGCCCCCGCGCGCGCAACGGGACTTGTTTCCGCGCCGTGCAGCATCGGACAACTTATCCCAGCCAAGGCCAGGAACACAAAACAGAAGCTGGTTCGCATGGGACGCACCTGTGAGCTTGCGAGAGAAATGCGGCCGAATCAATAATTTCTTCACACAGGCTGGCAGTCTGTGTTTCGGAATTATATACAGCCTGACAGCCCGAGCCTACGGAATTTCTCCAGGCTGGCAGCCTGGACGTACGCGATCGAGGTCACGATCAGCCGAAGACGGCGAGGATCTCCTCCTCGTTCATGATCAGCACTTCCTCGTCGTCGACGAGCACTTCCGCCCCGGCATAACGCGAAAACAAAACCCGATCGCCTTCGCTGACCTGATGATCGATCCGGGTGCCGTCCGGCAACAACCGTCCGTCTCCGACGGACAAGACGCGTCCTTGCTGCGGCCGCTCGCGGGTAGAGTCCGGCAATACAACCCCTCCGGATGTAGTTTCATCGGCATCCAGAGGCTTGACCGCGACCTTGTCCCCTAAGGGCACAACTTTCATCTGTTAAACTCCGGCATGGTTTTCCGTGAATACGCGACGTAAATCGCCGTCCCCCGTGGTCGAGGAGCCGTCGCGAAACATCGGCTCGATACCAACCAAGCACCCAGCCGGGTCTAATTCTCGCACGAGATCGAGTTCTGTTCAAGGACGCGACCAGGCTGCGCGCGACGCTCGAGCCATCTTGGTTGAATCCAATGCAGTTTTCGGCCCATGAGTTGCAAAGCCATTTTGGTCGCACGGGTTAAGGACGTGTAGCTACACATCGCACAGCCGAACCGCTTGGGTCAGGCCGGCCAACGGATCGCGGGTGGGAATGAATTCCTGGCCGACGAAACCTTGGTAGTTGATTTCCGCCAGCGCCTTCATGATTGGTGGATAATTGATTTCCTGCGTCTCGTCCAATTCCCCACGGCCTGGATTGCCGGCCGTGTGGACGTGTTTGATCGCCTCGCCACATTGACGAATGCGGCGGATGATGTCGCCGTCCATAATTTGCACATGGTAGACATCAAACAACAGGCCCAGACGCGGCGAGCTGACTTGCCGGATGATTTCCATGCAATAATCGACGTGATCGCCCTGATAGCCCGGATGGCCCTTCATGGGATGGTCGTCGGCCCGGGTATTGAGCATCTCGATCGCCAGATTTACTTTTTTCTTTTCCGCATAGCCGACGACGCGTTTGAAACCCTCGACGCAGTTCTTCAGCCCCTCGGCCGGGCCGATCATGCGACGCTTCGGAGGCAGTTTGGACAGATCCGGATTCTCCCCCTGGTTCCACTCGCCCGACTCTTCCGCATAGCCGGTAAACGTGATCACCGTCTTGACTCCCGCCCCCGCGGATTGGTCGATCCGCTGCTTGAGCATCTCGATACAGCCGTCTTGGTAGCGGGGATTGTTCATGCCCTGGACGAACAGGTGGCTGGGACTGATGGCGCACTGGAGCCCATGCTTCTTGAGTGTGGGCCAATGGTCGGGCCCGACCAGCTCGATGCTCTCGCAGCCCAATCTGACTGCGATTTGGCACAGTTGATCCATGTCCCAATAGTCCGCAAAACACCATTGTACGATGGACTGTTTGATGCGGCCCTTGGTCACTGCTTTCTCGGCTCTGAGCGGGTCGGCAGCAGCCAAAGCACAGGCGCCGGCAGCGGCTCCGGACGCAAGGTGCAGCCACTGACGACGATTGACGGAAACAGATGTTGGACGCGGCGATTGGTTCATGCGCGGTTCCTCGATGATTCAAATGCTACTGGCGTAGGCTTCCTCAGGCGTGCTACAGTACACCGACCGCAGCGAGAAAGCAAGTCACAGGAGCAGTAAGCCATGGCAATCGAACATTTGGGTCCATATCGCATCGAACGGCTGCTGGGGCGCGGCGGAATGGGAGCGGTATACGCGGGCGTGCATCAAGAGACCGGGATTTCGGCGGCCATCAAGGTGCTGGCCGAATCATTGGCCGTCGATGCCCGCTTTCGCCAGCGGTTTTTGGGCGAAGTGGAAACGCTGAAGCGGCTGCGTCACAGAAATATCGTGACTTTGCAGGGGTATGGAGAAGAAGATGGGATCCCCTATTTTGTCATGGACTTGGTTGACGGTCCAAGCTTGGAGGACGAGTTGCGATCCGGCAGGCGGTTCACGTGGCGCCAGGTTGTCGATATCGGCGTTCAGGTTTGCGCGGCGCTCAAGCACGCCCACGATCACGGCGTCGTGCACCGCGATTTGAAGCCAGCCAATTTGCTGCTGGCGACGGACGGCACGGTCAAGCTGACGGACTTTGGCATCGCGAAATTCTTTGGCGGCACCAGCTTGACGCTGGCCGGCAGCATGATCGGGACTCCCGATTATATGTCGCCCGAGCAAGTAGAGGGCAAACCGGCGACGCCCCGCAGCGATCTGTATTGCTTGGGATGCGTGCTGTACGCTCTGCTGACCGGCAAGCCTCCCTTCAGCGGGGCGACGCTCACTGTCGTGATGGACCGCGTCCGATACGAAGCGCCCCGCCCGGCGCGTTCGGCCGCGCCCCAAACGCCGCAAGTCCTGGATGACATCATCTCGCAGTTGTTGCGGAAGAATCCCGAGGAGCGGATCGCGACGCCGCAACTGCTCGCCAATCTGCTGCAGGCGATGACCCATGCGCTGTCGATCCGAGACGACGCGGCGAGTTCCAACAGCGGCTCGAGGCCCAGCGGCGAAACGACCGTGGTCGGCGACATCGCGGAGCCGTTGGCCGCCGAGACGGCCCGGACGTCGCCGGGGCCGGCGTCGGCGCCCCCGGCAACGGGCGGCGTGACGGGGGCCGCCACAGGTAGCGCGAGGCCCCGAGCGACGGGCGGCGGGACGGCGGGCGCGGCCGCCGGCGTGACGGCCAATGCGACGTCCGGCGACGATCCGCGCGCGGAAGGTAGAATCACGCTGCCGACAGCGATTTCCGCCGTACCGCCGGCGGATTTGGAGGGGGGCGAAACCATCGCGTACAACTTGGAGCAGCAGGCGGACGCCGATAAACGGCTGGAACGCAAGACGCACTTCACAGCCGTCGCGGAGCGGGAGTGGCAGAGTGTGATCGGTACGGAGACGGAGACCGTGTCCGCGAAACGTGAGCGGTTCACCGTGGTTCTGCTGGCGGCCGCCTTGCTGGCGGTTGTCGGCACGATGGTGTTCCTGGCCCTCCCGCCGACCGCCGACAAACTTTACGGCCGCATCCAGGAATTATCGGCCGCACCGGCCGAACGCGATCGTTGCGCTCGGCTGATCGCCGAATTCCTCGATCGTTATCCGGAGGATCCCCGAGCCGCCGAGATCCGGCAACTGCAAGCCGACCAGCAATGCTTGAGTCTGCAGCGGGAACTGGGCGCCAAAGTCCGCTCGCTGACCGACCTGGAGCAAACCTATCTGGAGGGGATGGCTTTGGCGGAACAAGACCAGTGGACGGAGGCCGCTCGATGCTTTCAACAGATCGTGGAAGGACTGAAGTCTCGGATCCTCAGTGCGGCAGACCGGCGTTTGCTGGATCGCTCGCAGCACATGCTGGACACGTCGCGGCGGCACGCTCAGTAATTCGGGGTGGGCGGACGATACTGATCGACGTCGATTGTACGGAACCAAGCGATGGTCTTGGCCAATCCGTCGCGGAGAGAGATACAGGGATTCCAATTCAGATGGTGTTCGGCCACGGTGATGTCGGGACGTCGGCGGACGGGATCGTCCGCCGGCAACGGTTCGTAGATCAGCTGGGACTTTGACCCCGTCAGTTCCAATACCAATTCGGCCAACTCGCGAATGCTGAATTCGCCGGGATTTCCCAGATTGATGGGACCAATGAATCCCGACGCCAATTCCATCATTCGCACCAAGCCTTCGACCAGATCATCGCGATAACAGAACGAACGGGTTTGCGTCCCATCGCCGAAGATGGTGATCTGCTCGCCCGCCAATGCCTGTCGAATGAAATTGGACACCACGCGGCCGTCAAAGGGATGCATGCGCGGGCCATACGTATTGAAGATCCGCACGATTCGAACGGCTACGCGATTCATCCGGTAGTAGTCCATGAACAGCGTTTCCGCCGCCCTCTTGCCTTCATCGTAACACGCGCGCGGTCCGATCGGATTCACGTTGCCGCGATACGTCTCCGGCTGGGGATGGACCTCCGGATCCCCATACACCTCGCTGGTCGAAGCCTGCAGGACGCGGGCGCGACAGCGTTTGGCCATGCCCAGCACGTTAATCGCTCCCATCACCGAGGTCTTGATGGTCTTGATCGGGTTGTACTGGTAATGTCCCGGTGCCGCCGGACAGGCGAGATTGTAGATCATGTCGACCTCGAGGAAGATCGGCACAGTCACGTCGTGCCGGATCAATTCGAAATTCGGCAGGCCGATCAGATGGGCGACGTTTGACTTCTGGCTGGTGAAGAAATTATCCAAACAGATGACATCGTGGCCGGCAGCCACCAGCCGCTCACAGAGATGGGAGCCCAAAAAACCGGCTCCTCCCGTAACCAAGATCCGCTTGATGGTCGACATCCGTATAAACCTCAGAAATCATACCACAGAACAACGCCATATTGCGTTTCGTGGAAGGGCAAAAAGGCATACTGGGGACTGGCTCCGTTATAGTATTGGAACCCCAGCCGCAGCAAATGGGACCGCATATCCGAACGCCACGCCCAGCCGGCTTGCACGTTCAGCCCGCCGCCGAAATTCAGTTCTTCGCGGAGATAACCGTTGACAGCGAAAAACGGGCTACCGCGGAGACCGGTCGCCACGCGGGGTGCATAATCCAATCCGAACTGGACCTCCCAGGGATCGCTGGCGACGCTGTAGAACGCCCAGCCGACTTCGGCATAAATCCGCGCCGAATCGGTCAGGTAGAGGGAGTGGCCCAGCACCAGCGCGTCGCGGGCCTGCCAAAACCGCGGAAAGTCTGGATTCTTTTCCAAGAACTCGTCGCCCAAGTGGGAACTCAGATGGTAGTATGCGAACTTCCATTGACTGGCCTCGTTGCCCCACGTCAGCGGAACACCGACGCGAAAATCAGCGCTGCGGACATCGACATTCTCCGGGATGTCAAGACGCACCATCGCGGCCGCTTCGACATCCATTTGGAACCCTCGCGGCCGGATTGGATCACTGTTCCCGATACGGAACATGCCCAAACGCCCGCCGATGGTCGCGTCCCACAGCGTGCTGTCATCCGGAATGCTGACGATCCCGGCGGCCATGCGAGGTTCTTTCGGGCCGGCCAAATATGAACGATAAATCAATCCGTCGGGCAGTAAGTGAAACCCGTAATCGCCGCGTTGGAGATCTTGTTCGTACAGCGGCACTCCAATGTCCGACGCCGACGCATTCGGGAGGTCAAAAAATGATAGGGACGTCCGCGGGGCGGATTCCATCCAGGTGAAGCTCTCGCTTTCCGCGGCGGAAGAGCGCATTGGAAGCGTGTCCGCAACTGCCCCAGGCAATTCCGGCAGCCCCGCCGCTTCCGCAGTTCGATGCGCGGACGCTGTCACCGCCAGCAGCGAGAGGGCAACGGAGATCCAAGTTGAATTCGCGAGTTTCATGCTTTATCCGGCGGCCAGCCGCGGCGTTTGCTCACGGGCCCAGGCTCGGCGCTCGCGGGCAATATACCACTGACCATGCCGTAGTTTAACGCGCTGACCGATCTGATGACAGGCTGGTTAACAATACACCTAAGTCATTAAACTTCAGAGGCTTACGACGGTTTGATGCATCGTCTTGGCGTGTGGGTTCGGCGCGAGCCGAGGCAGCGGTACCCTACCCGCGGTGACGATGACCGCACCAGCGTCGATGGTTTGGTAAGGTGCTGTTTGGATTGTTCCTAGGGGCTTTATCGGCAATTCGGGTATTGTCAGATAAGCGGGAAATGACTTTGAGCGTCCCAGCGGCCTCATTCGTACGCAGCCCGTCATCTTTTCCGTCCCAGTCCCAGTCTCGCGGCAATATCGAACACTGCGCTCGAATCGCCTTGTTGATACTGCACCGTGGCGATGCCGCACCGTATGCTACGAAGGCGTGGGAGCGGCCGGCTGGGAGCGAGACACGGGAGCCGGCACGACCACGCCGGGCAATCGTTCGGCGACGGGTGCTTCGGGCGTTCCGACCGTCAGCGGTGCGCCGCAACGGAGCACGAGCTTTGTCAATTCCGGGCGACAGTTGATCCGCAAGTTCTGCACGCCGGAGACGCCGCGGCTGACGTGCAGCAGCGTCGGCGGGACGTAGAACACGCCGCAACAGTAGCGCACGCCGTAACGGCTCTGGCCGATCAGCGGGCCGATAACCGGCAGCTGGATTTGGCCGCCGTGAGTGTGGCCGGCCAGCATCAGGTCAAAGTCTCGCGCCCGCGCCCACTGGATCTGATCGGGCGAGTGCGACAAGAGAATCCGCAACGGCCGGCGACCGTCCGCGGGCACACGCCAATTCGTCATATCGGCGGGCGGCCCCAGCCAGGGCAGCTCGTTGCCCGCGATGAGGATCGAGTGATTTCGCACCTTCATTTCGCGCCACTGACCACCTATGTAGTGCCAGCCCGCCCGTTCGACTTCGCTGACCAGCAACGGCATGTCGCGGATGCGGAGGTCGTGATTGCCGAAAATGCAGAACGCGCCCAAGCGGCTCTGGACGCGCCCCAGGACTTCGGAAATCCAGCCCAGGCATGGCCGCACCTCGACGATGTCACCCGTCAGCGCGACCAGATCGCCGTCTAACTCGTTGGCCCGGTCGATCACCAAATTGAAAAAGTCCTGGGTCAAGTATCCCGTAAAATGCAGGTCCGACAGATGCACGACCGTCAAGCCGTCCAGACAAGCGGGCAAACGGGGCACGAGCAGCGTCTTGACGTTGGTTTCCAATTCGAGGATCTGGTTTCCCGGCAAGCGGGCCAGCATCCGTGTAGCGGCATCCCCGCAAGGCGAATGGCCCAGAACGCGAGCGACTTGGGTGAGTTGCCGCTGGCAGCGGACAAACTCACGCGGCGGCCCCTTCCACTTTCGCCAGCTCCAATTCACAACCGTCACGACGCCCCAGGCGGCGCAGAACCAAGCGTATCCCCAGCCCGTCGCGCCGGCGGGTATCAGCTGGGCGAAACCGAAGGGGACCGGAGGATGCAACAGCAGCCGCAGGAGAACCGTAGCGGGAACGCCCAGCAGGGCCAGGAAGATCAGCACTTCCAACGACCGCAGCCAGTGGCGCCGCAAGTCAAGCGCGTGCAGGCGGCTGAACGACCCGGCCCAGATTGCCAGATGCCCAAGGATCATCAGCAGGCATATCGCGATGTCGAGAATTCCCGGCGTCATTCCTTTTGCCATTCCAACATCGTCTCGATGACTTGTAGCAACTGATCCACGAGAAACGGCCGATGCACCAGGGCTTTTTCATGCAGCCCGGCCTCGCGGCATTTGACGAACACGTGCCCGGGATCCCATCCGTAGCCCTTCATCACCACCAGCGGAACTTTGCCGGACAGCATGGACTTCCATTGCAGGAACAGGTCGTAGGCGTTCATGTCCGGCAAGGCGAGATCGGTGATGACGATTTTGTAGGGAGCATGGTCCACGCAGCTGCGAATCATGGCGACGGCGTGGGCGCCCGTCTGGGCCGTCTCGACGTCGAACTGGCGCTCGTCCAGGATGGCATGGGCGTTTTTCAGGATCTCGGGGTCGCGATCCACGACCAGCACGCGGTGCCGCTCGCCATCGCGCGGCGCCGGCGCGTTGGCCGGAATCACGTCCCCGGGCGCCAAGCCCCGGCCGACCTCGTGAATCAGCTGGCGGATATCCCGCGCGTTGCGCAAGATATTCTTCAGCCGGTCGATGATCGGCGGTTCGTAACCTTGATAGGCGTCCAGGACGTGGACCGTGTCGATCAAGATCTGATCGATCGGCAGAGCCACCGCCCGATGGATCGCTTCGATGCCCCGCTGCAGAATCGCGGTGCCTTGCGCTTCCAACAAGTTCAGCGTATTCAGGGCCAAGGCGACGTTGCCCGCATAGATCTCGAGGAATAACAAATCGTCGTTGGTAAAGGCGCGCGGCAGCGGGCTTTCGACATTGAACGTGCCGATCACCTGGTTGTGCAGCATCAGCGGCACGGTCAGCGAGCTGCGGGCGCCGGCAAAAGCCTGCAGGTACAGCGGGTCTTCCCGCGTCTCTTCGCACAGGTAGCCTTCGCCCGTGGCGGCGACAAATCCCGTCACACCGTTATCGTAGGTGCGGGCCCACAGCGCCCGGTTGGCGGCTTCGAAATCCAAGCCCTCCGCCAGCAAGGGCGTCAGCTGGCCGGTCGCCTGGTCCAGCAAGCGAATTTCGACAACGTTAAAATCCAGCACCGCTTGGGTGTGGTGCAAGATGTTCGATTTGAGCAGATCGATCCGCTCCTGGACGGTCATATCGAAGATCTCGTCGGGCCGCAGGTCCGTCAGTTCGATCCCCGCCTGATGGATCGCTTCCAATTTCTGCTGCTGCTGCACCTCGGGCGTGATGTCGCGGACCACCACGACCAGTCTGGCCCCTAACGCCCGCAAGCTGCCAAGGGGGGACACGTGCAGCTGAAAGAAATTCTTTTCGCGGCCCTGCAATTTCGTCGTGCTGGGCTCGCCGGTGGCCAGCACCGTATGCAGCGGGCTGAAATCGGGGCCCAAAATCTCAGGCGAATCCAGCGCGGCGTAGAAGCCTTGGCCGACGACGTCGTCGCGGCCGCACAACCGGCGGAAGCGGGCATTGACCCAAACCAGCCGATCTTCTCCGTCCACCAGGCAGACTCCGACCGGCAGATCCTCGAGAATCCGCGCGTCCCCGCCGGCACCGCTCTGTTCCCCGCGCACGTTCGCCGCGGATTCGAGCGACAAAATCGCCGCGAAATCATCCTCGCCAAATCGCGCGGCGGCCTCGTCGGCGTCCGCCACCTCGACCACGTCCAGGACGTCGCCGAGAAAACGCAACGGCTCCGCTCCAGGACCCGCAAGGCTGCCGATGAAGATGATTTTGGTTTTTGCCGACAAGCGGAAGCTCCTGCGTGAACCCGCCATTTTCGCTGATTATAGCTAGCGGCGCCGGCCACAGCAACGGCAGCAGTCCAATTCCGAAGCCGTCCGTCGGCCGCTACGAAAGACGGAGCGCGCGGCTGCCGCAATAACATATCGAGAATCGGACGAATGCCAAATGATGGTACAATCATCCGCGATCTGGCAAACTTCCGTTCCGCATCGGCCGTATCGGAAATCATGATGACCACGCGTCCGCCTCCGCTGCATGCCTTGAATCACGCCACGCCGGGGCACGATTCGGGCGCATCGGAGCGGGCAGCGGACGGGCGGAGCCCGGCACCGCCGGCGGGGGGCGCTCCCGAGAGGTTTGAGGCTCAGCCACTGGAGATCCGCGAAGTCACGGAATTGATCGACGAGGAGCCCGAGCCCGCGGCGGACGAAGATCGTGACCTGTGGGGCATCCTGTACGGATTGGGATCCTTCGGCGTCTCGATGCTGGTGCATCTGGCGGGCATGGTTCTGCTCGCCTGGCTGACGGTTCCGCCTCCCATTCCACGTGATCTGGCTCTGCTGGAAGCGACGTTTTCGCCGTTGTTGGAAGACGAACCCGTCGAGTTCGAGTTGGAGAAGGAAATCCGTTTGCTCAACGATCCGTCCCTGATCCTGTTCAGTTCGGCCCCGCGCGTCGGTGCGGGCGACGTTTTGCAGGGCAGCGCAGGCCCGCCGCAGTTGGATGCTCGCGTGCTGGAACAAGCCGACGAGGAAGCGAAGCTCGACGAGGTCCGCGTCGAGTATCCGTTGGCCGGCGCGCCCACGTTTGAACAGCTGGTCGAAGCCGTGCCGGACGGAGACTTCAAGGGCGATCCACGAGCGATTATCGAAGACTACCAGCAGGCGATGGATCGGATCGCGCAAGAGTTGATGTGGAAAATGGACCGCGGGCCACTGCTGGTGATTTGGGCCTTTGATCAATCGGGCAGCATGAAGGACGATCAGCAGGAAATCCGGCAGCGCGTCAATCAGGTGTACGTCCAATTGGGACTGACCGGCCGCGAGCGGAGCCAGTTCCTTACGACGTCGGTGGTCAGCTTTGGCGAAGGCTACCTCACGCATACGCGGAGGCCGACCAGCGATGTCGAAGAGATCCGCAGCGCGATCGCCGCCGTTCCGGAAGATCCCTCCGGCCGCGAATTCATGTGCCAAGCGGTCGGAGCGGCCATCGCTCAGCATCGGGACTATGTGCGGTCTTCGGGGCGCCAGATGGTCCTGATCCTCGTGACCGACGAGAGCGGCGAGCGGGAGGAGAATTGGCAGTATCTGGAGCAGGTCATCGGCGAGGCCAAGGCCGCGCGCTGCACGATCTACGTGCTGGGGCGCGAGGCGGTGTTTGGCTATCCCAAGGCGCACATGCGCTGGGAACACCCGCAGACCCGGGATATCCATTGGCTGCCGATCGACCGCGGCCCGGAAACGGCCTTTGTGGAACAGCTGCAAACGGACGGATTCCGCCGGCGTCACGATGCCTTTCCCAGCGGCTTCGGACCCTACGAACAATGCCGGATGGCGCGGGAAACGGGCGGGATCTTTTTCATGCTGCCCGGCCTGGAATCATCGCTGGTTCGAGGCGAAAAGAGGATCTATGAATTGGATGTGATGCGGCCCTATCGTCCCGATCTGCGGGCCCGCAAGCAGGTCTTAGACGACCGCGATCGCTATCCGTTGCGATCTGTCATCTGGCAATGCATTTACGACTTGGATCCGCTCCAGCGTCCGGAGTTGAGCAGCCAGATCGAAATGCGGGTGCATTTCTCGCCCGTCTTTGAGGAATTCGTCCGTCAGGCCCGCCGCGAGCAGGTCAAAGCCAAAAGCTACTTGACGTACCTGGCGCGGGTCCAAAAGGCCCTGGAGCAGGGCACTCACCATCGCCAGCAGGAGGCGGACCCGCGTTGGCAGGCCAACTACGACTTGATCTACGCCCAATTGATCGCGTACCAAGCGCGAATGTGGGAGTATGGAGCCGCGCTCGAAGCGTTCATCCAGAAGCCCAAGATCGTGCCGCTTACCAAACCGCCCGATCTGCGGCTGGTGCATTGGAACGTCACCGTCCGCTCGCCGACGCGCACCAAGGAAAGCCAAGCGTACATCGACAAAGCCTCCGCAGTGTTCCGTCTGACGATGGAAAACCATCCCGGCACGCCTTGGGCGGCCCGGGCCGCCGGCGAGTTGAAACGCGGGTTCGGCGTGGATTTTACGCCCGAATACTGGCACAGTTACCGCGGAAAACACGATGGTTCCAGCGGCAAGCTGACGCCGATCCCCAAGCTGTGAACCAGGCCACCTCCGGAACATCATTTCTGTCGCGGCGTCAATCGCCGCATTCCGCGGACGCCGCATCCCCGGTTCGCGTCGCAGCCGACAATCCTGCAGCCAGGTCCCGTAACGGCTCCCAACGTTCCAGCACGGTATCCACCGCCTCGGTCCAATCGCTCTCACGATATCGAACGATTCGCCTCGGCTCGGCCAGCTTGCCCGATACGTGGAACCGCGTTGCAGATATAGAGCCGGGCGGCGGCCCCAAAGGCCCGAAAACAATCGGAGGGGAAAGACGGTCGGCCGGGGCAGTCACCAGTTGAACTTGGACGAATCGGAGTTCCGACGGCATGCCGTTGGCCTGCGGACGTGACTCGGGCGAGGTGCGCTCGCCTTCGCCCTCGCCGCCGCTTGCGGCGGCCGCCCGGCTGTTGAGCCAGTTGATTACCAGCAGGATGTCCAACGCCGTACACAAGCCGTCGTCGTTGACGTCGTAGTACGGGGGCGACGCCGGCGTCGAAGGCAACAGAGAATTCCCCGCATTGCTGTTGATGTAATCGATCAGGATCAGCACGTCATAGGGGGTGACGAAACCGTCCCCATCGACGTCGAACGGATTGTCGACATTCTGCCAGCCGGAGTCGTTGTCGAGGGTGGTGACGGTGATCAATACCACGTTGTTCCCGTCCTCGCGGTTGTAGAACAACTGGAGCATTTTGCCGTCGACGATCAGGGTCGAACCGTCCGCATGATCGAGGAACGATCCGGTCACCGGATCGGATGCGCCGCCGTCATTATCGATCAGGGTAAGGATCTGGAAGGCCGACGGATCGAAAGCCGCATAGGTCTCGACCAACGTGAGCAGAGCCCCGCTCTGGATCGATACCGTGCCGTTTCCCCTGACCTGAAGCTGGCTGTACCCGTCCACGGCGCCGGCCGGCCCCCCGCCGCCGATCTCGATCTTCGTCTCGCCCGCGAGCGTCAAGTTGCCGACATGGGTCAGAATCCCGGGGCCGTTGCCCGGCGCCAGCGTCGCGCCGGACGCCACCGTCAGGTTCCCGACCACGGTGCCTTTGCCCTGCAAGGTCTGGCCGCCGGCCAAGATCAGCGTGTTCTCTGCGCTGCCGTCCAGTCCCCTGACGTCCAACGTCGCGTCTAGGCGGACGTCGACGACCGGAGAATTCACGATGTTGTTGTTCGAAGTCGCACTGTCCAGCGCCAAGATTCCCGCTTCGACGGTCGTCTCCCCGGTATAGGTGCTGGTGCCGGACAGCGTTAGCCTACCGGCGCCCTTTTTGACCAGCCCGCCATCCCGCGTGGCCCCCAACGCCGGATCGTGGAGCAAGGGTCGCACGATGCTCGCGTCAAAGCCGTCGGTCGCGATCTTCGCGCCGCCGTCTTGGATGATCACATCCCAGACCAATGTCCCCCCCGCACCCATGATATCGTCGATCAGATGGCCGCCGCGGCCAGACTTTTTCTGCAGCGTGCCCCCGTCGAACCGCAAGACCAGCGCGTGGGTGCCGGAGGTACCGCCGGTTCGGTTCAGGTACATCCGGTCCGTCGTCAGCGTCCCGCCCGCGTCGAGATTTATGGTCAGGCTGCTGTCGGCCATGGTACCGGTCTCGAGCACGACTTCATCCACTGTGACGCCGCCACCCGTCAAGTTGACCGTCGCATGGTTTTGCTTCAAGTGCCGGAGTCTGCTTGCGGCGAGCGTTCCTCCTCGGATGTTCACAGTGGTGCTGCTGTTGCTGCCGACCGTGAGTTCCCCATGGACGTTCGTTATTCCGCCGCTGATGTCTACGGTCGCGGCGATGCTGGCCCCTGCGAAGAGGTCCCGAGCTGGTGCGTCGGGATTGGTCCCGATCTCGAGAACGCCGCTGCTGACGGCCAACGCAGCAGGCTCTCCCGCGTAGCCCACCACGAGCGAGCCCGCCGTCCGAACGGTGCCGCCGGCGATTCGCAACACGGCATTCCGCACGAAGGCGCTGGCGCGATCGTCGAACGCAAAATCCTTGACCGTGTCCATCACCTCCAACGTTCCCGCCGTTACCGCCAGCTCGCCGCCGCGAACGTACAGGGTGGGCGCCGCCGTCGTGCCGGCGGCTGCCAGTGTCAGCTTGCCGCCGCCGAGCTTTTCCAGCCTGCCGCCCCCGGTCAGCGCGTTCGCGAATACGATGTCATTGCTATTGGTATCAATCCGAACCGTCTCCGCCGAGGTTCCCGTATGGATCCGGCTAGACATGTCGACCGCCACGCCCGGACCGTACCTGAGTCCGCCGGAATCGCGAAAAGAAACGACTCCGCTGCTGCCCAGGGCGTGGGGGTGATTCATTTGAATTACCCCGGAGTTTGATTCGAGAATGGTCGTCTTTCCTGCGTAACTCGTACCACCGGTGAAATCATTGGCGCCTCCTAGAACCAATGTCCCGCCATCTTTCTTGGCCAATGCTCCCACACCGCCCGCATTGTCCGTGATCACGCCGCTGTACGTTAACGTCTTGCCCTGCAGAACGGCGATGGTGCCGGTTTCCGAGCCCGAGGGCCGTCCCAAGGTGATCCCGCGATGGGCAGCCAGTTCGAAGCTTTCCGTCGCGCGCAAGCCACCTCCGCTGAGCGTCAGGTGGCCGGGTGTTTCCGTGGCCGGGGCGATTCCCAGACCGTTGTCAGCAGCGATGCTGATCAATCCCTCATGAACGACCGTGCCGCCACGGTACGTATTCACGCCGGCCAGCCGCAACGTTCCACCGCCGGTTTTGACCAATTGGTGCCCCCCCGCGCTTAGGTCCGTGATAATCCCGCCGTAGGTAAGCGTGCCGGACGAGACATCGATGGTCCCCGTGCCCTCGCCGAAAGTATTGCCGATCCTGATCCCGCGGTTGGCATGAAGGACGAAACCTTGTGTCCCCAACGTTCCGCCGTCGATCACCAGATGATCGGGAGCGGCACTGGCCGGCGGCGTTCCCAACCCGGCGTCCGCGCCGACGGCCAGCAGGCCCTCGGAAATCCTCGTCGCTCCGGTAAACATGTTGGCGCTGCTGTTGAGCCTCACGGTTCCGGACGTGGTTTTGATCAGGCCCACGGAACCCGCCAATCGAGGAGCGATCGTCCCGCTCTTGACTTCGAAGTCTGTCGTGCTGGTGAGAACGCCCGTGCCGCTAATCGCCCCGTTTGTCAGCGTGACGCCCGCCACCGTTTGGCTATAGGAACTCATGGCCAACGTGCCGCCGTTGACGTTGATCCGCGAGTTACCGTCGATGCGCTCGGATGCCCCCAAGTTGAATATCCCGCCGTCGAGTTCGATGGTATGCGATTCGGCGCTGAGGGGAGCGCTGATCGTCAGACTGGTCGATTCCCGGAGGAACAGATCTCCGGCGACCGTCCCATGAAGATTGCCAATCGTGGTGTGCAGCGGATTGTGGGCTGCGCCCACCGCTCCGCGCGTCTCCAGATCAAGGGTCCCGGCCGTGAGATCGAGTCCGTCTCCCGCCGCGCCGACAACGGCTCCCGTGCGGAGCGTCAAGGTCCTCGCGCTGGAAACGCGCAACGTATTCGAGAATCTGACCTCGCCGCCTCGCAGAGTAAGCGCGTAATTCAGCGCGCCGATTTGTCCTAATCCGCCGATCGCGATCGTTCCCGTACCATCGGCGGCGCCGATGGTGACCGTGCCGCCGGACGAGAGGCGGTTTAACTCGGCAGCGCTCAAATTGAAGTCTCCGGTTGAATCATTCAACCGGATGGTTCGAGCCGGCATGGCGGGCTGCAGCGTGATTCCGCCATCGGCGATGACCAGGCGCTGAATATCAACGTCATCCGCCGTGACGTTCAAACTCTTGCCCGGATCCATCGTGACGGTCTCGCGGACCGTGATGCCGGCGCCGGTCGTAAGCGTCAGGTGGTTGGGATGCGTAATCGCCGCGCTGACGGTGATCGCGCCGCTGGTGACATCGCCGATCTGCAGGGTTCCCGCAGTGACGCCATCGAGTTCGGCGTCGGTCAGGCCGAGAATCCCGACGGCGTCATTTCCGCCAAGCTCGATCGCGGTTCCATGCGTCCTCGGGCGAACGGTTACGCGGTTGAAGCCGGCCGCCACAATCGGCGAGGTTCCCGTCAAGTTTATCCCGTCGGCGATCAGTAGAACATTTGCTGGACCCGTTGCTTGGACCGCATTGGTGCTCTGCAGGTTGATGCCGAAGCCGTCTATCGGCGCCGCTCCCACAATCTGGATCATTCCCGCGGCCGATTTGACGGCGGCGTTTTCGCCGCTGACTCGCACGCCGTCGTTGGCGGTGCCTGAGCCGCCGGTTCCATCGAGCGTGATCGCGCCGGCGCCGGGTTCCGAGGACGTCGACTGAATCACGGACCCGGCCTCGAGCATGATGCCCATCGTGTCGGCGGCGCTTCCCGAACCTCTGCCCATCAAGCTAATGTGGCCGGTGCCCGTAGACGTGATCGAACTGCCCACGGCCAACGTAATCCCCGCGCGATTACTCGAGCCTGGAACGGAATTATGGGCCCAGAATTGGATGTTTCCGTCCGATACGGCGAGACCAGCGCCGGGCGAGCCGCTTGACAAGACGATCCCGCCCGAGGTCGATACCATCAGGTTGGATGCCCCGAAATGAGATTCGCCATCAAACGTGACCATGGGACTGCCACGGCTCAGTGCGATGGAGAAGTTGTTCGAATACGCGTGGTTACCGCTGTCCGCGAAGTCGACGCCCGCCGCAGCCGCCGAGTCGGTGATCTCGATCGAATCAAACGCGGTCCGCCCCGCTGACGTGACGGTCAGCAAATTGGAGCCGTGTCCCATGACGAGGGCGCTGTCGGTCCCGCTCCAAGTGCCTCCGGCCAGGGTGAACGCATAAGTGTCGGACGAAGTGGATTCAACGGCCAAGCGTTCATCGGCGGCAAGAACGATGTTTAAGCTTGCCGCCATTGACGCCGATTCATCGAACGTTGCCAACAGTCTACGATCTTCCAGTTGCTCCAGACGCAATTGCCGTCGCGCAGCATGCTCGTTCCAATCTCGCCGTTTTTGCATGCGCTGCGCCGATTGTCGATTCGCATGACGGCCGAAGAGCGATAAGCTGGAAAACACGGTCAACTCTCTTGAAAGACAATGTCCGTCGGTCCGTCGGTACAGTCAGTTAGCGGGTCCGCTGGCCGATCGGGTTCAGCGAACGATTTCTTGTCGTCCCCTGATTAGTATTGGTTATTCTTGGCGCTTCGTGCGCCGATCGGAGCCAGTGCGTCATTGGCAGGAGAGTGGCCGAATTGCGGAATCGGATTGCTTTGGATGAGGCTGCCGACAACAAGGCTGGAAGGAGGGCGAGCCGTGCGAAAGACAGCGGCAAATTAAAAGCCTGCCGACAAATTAGGCGTCAAGACCGGGTGAATCAGCCGTTTTATGCAGCGGACGACAATTCTGCCGCTTCGTCCCGCTCCGGCTCCCAGATCTCCAATGCCGCGTCCACTGACGCTGCCCAATCTGGCAAGCTGCGTTGCGTAGTTCGCCCAGGCTTCAAGGAGATGACCGTTTCTTGGACCGCCGTGGCGGCCGACGGAATCGATATCAAGGGGGAGCGTCTCGCCGCGATCGGATCGGAAAGAGGTTGCGCCGACACAAAAAGCGGCTGAATGACCGCGCTACGGCGAGACTCCAGCGGCAGAGCCGCGGTAGCCGGGGATGCGTCGGGCGAAAGGCTTTCACCTTCACCCCCACTTTCACCCTCGCCTTCACCCTCGCCCCCGCTTTCGCCTTCCCCTACGCCCCTACCCTCGCCCTCGCCACCGGCGCTGCTCGCCGCAGCTGTCTGGGTGTTGATGGAATTGATCACCAACAGGATGTCCAGGGCGGTACAACGGCTATCGTTGTTGACGTCGTAATAGGGCGGCGGCGACACAGGGGGCGAAGGCAAAGTGGAATTGCCTGAATTGGCGTTGACGTGATTGATCAGAATCAACACATCATTCGCGGTAACAAACCCATCTCCATCGACGTCGAACGGATTGTCCAGATTCTGCCAGCCGTAATCATTGTCGGTCGTGGTTACCGAAACGGTTTGAGCGGCCAGGCCGCCGAAATTGACATCCGACTGTGCGGCGTCCACAGCGACGGTAATTACACTTTCCTGAGCGCCGTCACGTTCGGAATCATCGACGCCGACGATCGTCACCAGCTGAGGCGAATTCCAACCCGTCGGCGAGAAAACCAGCACGGCGGGGCTCACCATCGCCTCGCTCGCGTCGCTGCCGGACACGATCAGCGTCACCGGCGTCTCCGGTTGAGCCGTCAGCACGACGGTAAAGGTGTCCGTGGTGCCCGATTCTGAAACAAGGGTGACCGTCTTGCTGAGCGCAAACCCCGCCACGTCGTCGTCTAACGTGACAATACTGACCGTCTGATCGGGCAGTTCGCGGAAGGAAGGATCCGAGATCTCGGCCACGCCGACGGTCACCAACGTCGTCTGATCGCCATCGATCCGGGAGTCGTCCACGCCGGTTACGGTGACGATTTGCGGCTGGTCCCACTCGGCCGGCGCGAACGTCAAAACCGCAGGACTAACCGTCGCCTCGGCCTCGTTCCCGCTGAGCGCGACCAGCGTCACATAGGTGTTCGGCCGGGCCGTCAACGTCGCGGTGAAGGTGGCCATCGTGCCGGACTCCGAAACCCTCAATGCGGCCGCGCTGAGGACGAATCCGGCGATGTCGTTGTCCTCCGTAGCCACATAAACCAGCTGGGCCAAAACGCCGGTAAAGTTGCTGTCCGAAGCCTCTTGATCGACGCTGACCGTGACCGCGGTCACCTGGCGACCGTCGACCACGTTGTCGTCCACAGCGGTGACGAGGACCGGTTGCGGCAAATCCCAGTCGTCGGGCGTAAAGGTCAATCGCACCGGCCAAACCGCCGCTTCCGCCGGATTGCTGCTGGAAATGTTCAGCACCACGTCGGTCGAAGGCTGTGCCGTCAGGGCGACGTCAAACGCCTCGGACGTACCGCCCTCCGAGACTGTCAAGTCGTATTTGCTGAGGCTGAGCCCAGGGGTGATCCCCGAGCCCGCGAGCAGACGGCGGTCTTCGAGTTTCTCAAGCCCAAGAATCAAGTTGCGCCGTGAACGAATAGAACGCTCGCGCCCGGAAAAAATACGAAGAGTTCGCCGCCACGCGGTCATGGTGATTCCTCAGCCAAATCTGCGGTCGCCTGTCGGGGCAGCATACCCCGCCAGATTGTTAGAGCACCGGCGACCAACTCGGACGTAACGTGATTATATTCCCGTCTACCTGCGTATTGCAATCATTTCATTCGCAAGCCCACGTGGCGCGGGTCCATTTTGAAGATTTAACTTTGATCATTTTTGTGATGTGGTGATCGCTAGTCAACCAGCTCGTGATCAAACCATTCGTTTATTCCCGTAGACCCGTAACAAACGGCAACTCCTGTCTCTGACGAAATTGCGGCCGATCAAGTTCTCAGAATCCGGAAAAAACGGCTGCACTGATCCAGAATCTGCAGAATTGTTTCGTGGTGGTGCTCTCTATCGAGGATCTGTTGCGCCCTGGGCTAGCGAACCGCCGCATTCGACGTAAACATGCTGGGCAGGAAGTATTTTGAATGGTTTCTGCCAGATATTTCTCCACGCCTGAATGAAATCCGTCATTCCATGAGGATAATTCGTCGAAGGGTGATTGATTGTTTTCATTAAGGCGTTCATAATCTTCAGACTTTGAGAGCGACACGTGAGTCGAGGAGGGCATCAGGATGGCCTCGCAGACGATTGCCGAGGATCGGCGGAGTCGGGTTTTGGAACTGGTTCGGGTGCGAGGGTTCGCTTCGTTGCCGGATTTGGCCGGAGAACTCAAGGTTTCCGAATCAACCGTTAGACGTGATCTAGACTATCTTGAGGACAGCGGCGTTGCGCGGCGGACGCACGGCGGAGTATTCTACACTGGTCCTTCGCCGAAATTGTCCCATTTCGATCTGAAGCAGTCGGTCGAATGGGACAAGAAACGGCAGATTGCAGCCGAGGCGGCGAAGTTGATCGAAGACGGCGATACGGTTCTATTGGACGGAGGCAGCACGACGTATGAACTGGCACGAGCGTTGGCGGGGCGGCCTTTACAGGTCGTCACCAACTCGCTGCCCGTCGCGATGCTGTTCAGTTCCAGCGATACGGTGGATCTGGTTCTGGTGGGTGGCTATGTTCATCGGCGGACGGGCGTTTCGATGGGACCGTATGCCAACCAGATGCTGGCCGAATTGAGTGTGCGGCGGGCTGTCTTGAGCGTGGCAGGCATCAACGAACGCGGCTATTTCAACAGCAATCTGCTATTGGTCGAAACCGAACGGGCGATGATGAACGCGGCAGACGAAGCGATTGTGGTGGCCGACAGCACAAAATTCGGCCGCACGTGCCTGTCGCACTTGTGCGAGTTGGGAAAGGCTCACGTGCTGGTGACCGATGGGGACATCAGCCAGGGGTGGCAACAAGCATTGAACGAGGCGGGCGTGCGGCTGGTCATGGCCAAGTCGCCTCCGGGGACGACGGCGTAGAGCGGAATTTATGGGGAGTTCGCGAACATGGCTTTGACAGCTGCGATGGATCGGCGATTGATCGAAAATATCGTGCGGCAAATCGTACAGGCCCGCACCGGCGGCAACGGCCGGCCGGCAGGTGCTTACGTTCCGAACCTGGTCGTCAGCATTTCCGCTCGGCACGTGCATTTGACCGACGAGCACACCGAAATCCTGTTCGGTTCCGGGCACCGGCTGACGCCGATGAAGGATTTATACCAGGACGGCTATTATGCGGCCGAAGAGACCCTGATGGTCGTCGGTCCGCGGCGGCGAATGCTTCCGACCGTGCGGGTACTGGGCCCCACGCGGTCGCACAGCCAGGTCGAATTGGCCTTTACCGATTCGATTTCTTTGGGCATCGACGCGCCCGTGCGGCACAGCGGCGACATCAAGGGCAGTCCGGGCTGCGTCCTGGTCGGCCCCAAGGGCGTGGTCGA
>Ga0351864_10217_pt1 | contig 25029 bp, 14 predicted proteins | sample TotcelHFGM3001L9_FD_206758 | JGI IMG/M metagenome (GOLD analysis project Ga0351864, IMG submission 206758) | Enriched cells from coal bed in the Powder River Basin, Montana, United States - Total cells FGM rep2 HSBNCT.FGM.300.1.L9 ... | reverse complement strand
AGGAGCGAGCAACATAATCGATGGAGAGACGGTAAACGTCAAGTCGTTCGTGGCCGAAAGTTTGCACGGTCTTAGTTCCGATTACGATTACGATTACGATTACGATTACGATTCCGAGCACGAGCACGAGCACGAGCACGAGGGGGCATCGCCAGAACCATTGATTTACCGGAGTCGCGCGAATTGCGTCAACATACTCACCCTGGAGAAAGCCGGGGCCAAACGTTTCTGGGGATATCTTTGGCTTCCGAACTCACACGAGTTCGGCTTCGTGGCTCGCTCCTGCCAATGGCAGATTGCCGAGGCAGATTGCCGAGGCAGTAGTTGTTTTCCCTCCGAAAAACCTGTATGTTGTGGATAGAAGCTCGAAGGAACGACGATCTTCGCACGTTTGTGGGGGTCGATCGTCAGACGGTTCCGTTTCTCCCGCTGCACTTTTCCGTGATGAAAGGAGGATCGTTATGCCCGTCAAGAAGCTCAAAGAGTTCCTCGACAGCAACCATGTCAGGTATGTCTCGATCAGCCACTCGGCTGCCTACACCGCCCAGGAAATTGCCGCTTCGGCGCATGTTTCGGGCAAAGAATTGGCCAAGACGGTGATGGTCAAAATTGACGGCAAGATGGCGATGGCCGTCCTGCCCGCGTCGTTCAAGGTGGACTTGGAGCATTTGAAAGAGGCCCTGGGAGCTACGGCCATCGAACTGGCCAGTGAACGCGAGTTCCGCGACTTGTTTCCCGGTTGTGAAACCGGCGGCATGCCTCCGTTCGGAAACCTGTACGACCTGGATGTGTACGTGTCGGGAAAGTTGGCCGAAGACCAGGAGATTGCCTTCAATGCCGGCTCGCACACCGAACTGCTCAAACTGGCGTATGCGGACTTCGAACGGCTGGTCCGTCCCAAAGTGGTCCACTTTGCCGCAGGCCGGGAGTGACCGTGTGGTCGTGGCGAGGCTCGGGTTCTGTGCTCCTTCGGCGCAGGGACACGATCGTCGCCAGGTGATTTTGCACGTCTGAGCCCGGCGGTCACTCGATGCCAAAGTGCTGCAGTCGCCTCAAGAAGCGGGGGCGAGGCAGGCCGACCAGCCGGGCCGCTTTGGCTTTGTTGCCTTTGGTTTTTCGCAACGCTCGCTGCAGCAGTTCTTTCTCGATCTCGGCCAGGAACTCGGGCAGCACGATGGTGTCGTCCACACGCGGCGGATGCGCGTCCGCCGCCGCGGTGGCGCGGATTCTGTCGGGCAGATCGCCGGGCTGAATCACCGGTCCCAACGCTCGTTCGCAAGCCCGTTGGATGAAATCGGCCAGTTCGTCGCCGTTCTCGGGCCAGGGGTAGGCGACCAGTTGGTCCAGGGCGTCGGCAGAGAACCCCGACCGCTGTTTGCCGCCGGCGGCGTTGAAACGCTCCAGGAAAAACTGCGCCAGCAGCGGCACGTCGGCTATCCGTTCCGACAGCGGCGGGACATGGATCACCAGCGTGCTGAGCGCAAACGCAAGGTCTTGGCGGAACCGATCCTTGGCAGCCAGTTCCACCAGCGATTGGCGGCTGGTGGCCAACGTGCGAACGTTGAACTCGCTAATGCTCAGAATTCCCGCCAGCGCGTGCTGGGCATCGAGCGACAGCTGATCGACCTCCAACAGCAACAGCGCGGCCGGCCGTTCGATCTGCAGTTCGGCACAGCTGGCCACGAACGACGTGATCGTGGATTCGAGCAGTTCCGCGTCCAGCAGTTGGCAGGCCAGTGGAGCCAGCGGCGACGGCGCGGTTCGGCGGTAATGGACCGCGCGGGCGATCGTCTCGCGGCCGCTGCCCGGCGGGCCGACGACCAGCACGCGGGCATCCACGGCACCGGCCACCTGCACCAACTGACGCACCCGTGCGATCGCCGGACTGGCACCGACGATCTGGGTCAGCCCGAGGCGTTCGAACGACGCTTGCAGCACGCTCCGCAAACGCTGGTGAAGTTCCGCCGGCGCCGGATCCGTGGCGGCCGGCGGCAGCGCAACGGCGGCCGACGGTTGGACGATCACCAGCACGCCCACATCGCCTGTGGCGTCGTCACCCAAGGGCAGGCAATCGGCCGAACGGGTTTGCCAGGTTCCGGCAACGTCCCGTACCGCGACCTCGATCACGCGGGGCTGCCCCCGAAACGCCTCGGGGGGCGGGCACAGGCCATGCACCGGATCGACCGTGCCGTCGCTGCGATAGCCGGCTTGATAGTCGCAGCGCCGCCCCAGCAGCGCGTCGGCCGCTCGTCCCGTCCACGCTTCGCAAGCCGCGTTGGCAAAGACGACCGTCCGCTCGGCATCCAAGGCATACACCGGCTGCGGCGCGGAGGCCAGCAGCCGCGACAGGCCGGCGATATGGGCTCGAGTACGGGTCATGGGAAATGTCGAGGCCAGAGCTCTGTTGGTTCGGGGGAGGTTCGCGGTGGGTCTGGTTACCCGGCGGCCGCCGGATGCTTCCACGGTTCGCGGTAAGGTCGCTGCAACAGCCGTGTGGCCTCGGCGTCGCCGACCACTTGCTGCGTCTGGGGATCGTACACCAGCGGCCGTTCGACCTGCATGGCGAGATTGGCCAGGATGCAGGCGGCGGTCGAGATATGGCCTTCCTCGATGTCCGCCACCGGCCGGCTGCGTTTTTCAATGGCGGCCAGGAAATCGAGCATGTGCAGGCGCGTGGCCGGCGCCGCGTTCAATTCGATACGGTTCTCGGTCACGTCCTCGGGATACTGCTCGCGCTCGAACAGGCATTCCTTGTGGATCGGCTGGCCGGAGCCGTGCGGCACAAAGTCATAGCTCATCGTGCTGGCTTTCAGCGTGCCCTTGTCGCCGTGCAGGAACATCGCCCAGGGGTACTTTGGATCGGTCGGCGTACCCCACGTGCGATGCTGCCAGACGACGTTCAGTTCGTCGTACTCGAACACCGCGGTCTGCGTGTCCGAAATGTTCGATTTGCCGTCCTTTTGGACGTAGATTCCACCCGAGGAACTGATCCGCTTGGGCCATCCCAAGCCCAGCATCCAGCGGACGGTGTCCAGCATATGAACGCACATATCGCCCACGATGCCGTTGCCGTACTCCATGAACGTCCGCCACCAGCGGATGTGCGGCAAGCCGTCGTAGGGCCGCAACGGAGCCGGGCCGGTCCACATTTCGTAATCGAGAAAGTCCGGCACGGGCTCGACGGGCGGATTTCCGTTGGCCCGCATGTGATAGTAGCAACAGACGTCGACGTGCGCGATCTTTCCCAACAAGCCGGCATCGATGATGTTCTTTTTGGCATCGATCAGGTGCGGCGTGCTCTTGCGCTGCGTGCCGACCTGGACCACGCGGCCCAGTTTACGGGCCGCCGCCAACATGGCTTCGCCCTCGAGGACGTCCACGCTGATCGGCTTTTGGACGTACACATCCGCCCCGGCCTGCATCGCATCCAATGCGTGCAAGGCATGCCAATGGTCCGGGCTGCCGACGAGCACGATATCCAGGTCCTTTTCCTTGAGCATCTCGCGATGATCGCCGTAGGTGCGGGGCACTTTCTTGGATTTCTGCCGCTGGCTGACCAACTCGGCTGCTTCGGCCCGCAATTGCTTGTCGGGATCGCACAGCGAGACGACGTCGACCGGTGCAACTTGGATCAAGCGGAACAAGTCGTTCTTGCCGTACCAGCCGGTACCGATCAGTCCGACTCGTTTCGGCCTCTGCGTGGCGATTTCGATCGTTTCGGCAGCCCGCAGGACTTGGCTCGCACAGGCCAGAGAGCCCAGGGTTGCAGCAGCTTGTTGAAGAAATCGGCGTCGGTGCATGGGATTGGTCTCCTTGGGGTTGTGGGGTTTTCCTTGTTCTGTCTACTATGGCGGCGGCCATTCGTCAACGGGCGTGCCGAAGCGTGGGGGGCGTGCCGATCGAGGCGGGACGGGGATTTGCCGAGGGCGGGCCGGTTTGGTATTAGTGTAGCAGGCACACTCCGTGTGCCAACGACGACTTTGGAGGTAGAGTACGGAGGTGGAGTAACGCCGTGATGCAGCACTTGAGCCTTGTCGATTGGATCGTCTGCTTTGCCTATTTGGCCGTGGTCTGCGGCTTGGCGGTGGGCAGCATGAGGGGCCAGCGGGACAACGAAGACTATTTCGTCGGCGGTCGGCGGATGAACTGGTGGGCGGTGGGGATCTCGATGTTCGCCACCAGCTTTAGTTCGATCTCGTTCCTGGGGCTTCCGCAGCGCGGCGCGTACCGGGATTTCAGCTTTTACCTGACGATCCTGCTGATCCCGCTGTTGATCACGCCGATCCTGTGGTTCTTCTTTGTGCCCTTGTACGTGCGGCTGCGCGTGAGCAGCGGTTATGCGTACCTTCGTCTGCGGTTCGGCCCGAGCGTCCAGCGTGTCGGCTCGCTGCTGTATTGCGGCTATGCCCTGGGCTGGATGGGAGCCATGCTGTATGCCATCGCGTTGACCTTGAAAAGTGTCATGCAGTTGGACGAGACCCAATACCTGGTAACGCTGATCGGCCTGGGCGTTTTCGCGACGGTTTACACCGCGATCGGCGGACTGCGAGCGGTGGTCTGGACCGACGTGCTGCAGGCGGTCACGCTGGGCGCCGCCGTGGTGGTGGTGCTGTTGCTGGCGGTTTCCGGGATCCGCGGCGGTTGGAGCGGCCTGTGGGAGATCGGCAGCGAGCATGGCCGCTGGACGATGTTCCACCTGGATTCCAATCTGTTGGCGGCGGAGAATTTCACGGCCGCGAATTCCGTCTACACGGCCGTGGCGTTTTCGTTGTTCATGTACTTGCCCGGATACACCGTCGCCCAGAACATGATCCAGCGTTATGTCTGCACGGGCGGGCTTCGCGAAGCGCGCGGCGTGGTGGTGCTGAGTGGTCTGATCAACGCCGGCCTCGGCTTTCTGTTTCTGCTGGTGGGCGTGGCCCTGTTCGCCTACTACACGCAAGCGGGCGGACCGGGGATGCCGAGGCTGGAGAGCGAAGACCTGATCCTGCCGTATTTCGTCTCGGGGCAAGTCGCCGGCATCGGCCTGGTCGGCCTAATGCTGGCCGGCCTGTTCGCGGCGGCGATGAGCACGATCGACAGCGGAATCAACGGGGTGGCTTCGGTGGTCGTCTACGACTGGCTAGGCGGCGAGGATTTGTCGCTACGGGCCAGCCGAGCGATGACCGGTGTGCTGGGCGCGCTGGTGATCGCCGCCGCTTTGGCGGCCCCGCTGTTGGGCAATAATGTGATCGACATCATCAATACGATTGCGGGAACCCTGCTGGGCGCCCTGCTGGCCGTGTTTCTGCTGGGCATGTTTTCCCCGCGGAGCAACTCGCCCGGGGTCTTGATCGGCCTGGCGGTCGGCGCCGTGTCGCTCGTCGCCGTGATTATCCAGACAGACATTCCGAAGTGGTGGTACGGCGCGTTCACCGTGTTTCCGACACTGATCATCGGCGCAGCGGCCAGCCGTTGGTTCGCTCCGCCGCCCCCCGAGGCGTTGAAAGATACGCTATGGAAGCGATAAGAGACAGGCGATCTTTCAGCGTTCCGCTTCTCCGGACTTGGGTTGTCGCTTTGCCATCAAGGGACTTCCTTGCGGGCAGATTTCCTTGGGGCATTTCCGTGCGGGCCTGTTGACAGTCAACACGGCGACCGCTAGCATCAAGGGGGTCAGAAAAGAGCGGTTCTTGATAGCTCTTCTGTGTAGGTAACACAATCACGTTTGTTCGCGATCTTGTCGGAAGAGTGACAGAAGCCCAGTTGTCACAGTCGGGAGAGCCAGAAGCAGTTCACCTCGTCACGGCGGACGGATTCATGTCTTTTGAAAGGCGTGTGAACCATGTCCCAAATCCCTGCGACGCTTGAGTTGGACGAGGTCCGTCGAGAAGAACGGAAATCGATCGAAGAACGCCGCCAAGCGGCGGGGCTATCGGCAGCCGAGCGGCTGCTGAAGACGCCCGGCGATCCAGTCGCCCGTCCGCATTCGGAAGGCAAGCTGGTCGGGCTCTGTCTGTCCGGCGGGGGATTACGTTCAGCGTGTTTCGGGACGGGTTTCGTTCAGGCCTTGCATCGCACCGGCTTGTGGCGGTTTGTCGATTACCTGTCCACGGTTTCTGGCGGAGGCTACATCGGCGGCCATTTGACCTCGACTTCCTTGCGCGATCAGCAGCCGTTTACGGAACAGAATTTTCCGTTGTGCGAGGAGCCCGGTCACAAGCAGCCGCCGAGTATCCAGCGGCTGATCTACAGCGGGCATTATCTGCTCAAGCCGTGGCTCTTGTTCAACAAGTGGCTGATCGGGGTGGTGCTGGTCAACCTGGCGATTTTTTCGGCGATGCTCACCGTCTGCGCGTTGACAGCCTTGGCTTGGCGGGCGCTGGATTTCCCTTGGGTGCGGGATCGGGCAGAGCTGTTGGGTTGGGGCGACGACTTGATGGCTCCGTTTTGGCCCGCCTTGTTCTTGTTCGGAATCTGGCTGATCGCTTGGCTGCTGTCCTTCTACCGCCGCGGTTCCGAGGCCACGGGCAGGTACGCTCGTTTTTTTCTCTACTTGGCTGTGCCATCCCTGCTGATCGGCGGAGCCCTGCTGGTGGGCAACGGAGACATTGCCGGAGGCGCTTGGATGGAGCATCTGTTCGGCGCGCAGACGATTTCGATCCGACCCGAGATTTGGGGACCGGTGGTCGTCTTGATCCTGGTGGGCTTGTTGCCTTTGTTGCAGCCACGGCGTTTGTTGCAAAGCGGGGTGCGGCCGCAGAAGAAATGGGAACGGGCCGTGTTTCTGACCGCCAGCACGGCGCTGCTGGTCGGCCTGCCACTGTGCCTGATCGGGCTGCTGGCGCGGGAGAACATCTCGGGATACAATACGTTTCCGTATCGCGACCTGATCTTTCGGGATATCCAGAGTTGGCCTTCGCTGTTGGCCTTCGTCATGCCCCATCAGGATGACGAGGTTCGGGGCGAACAACAAGAGAAAGCCGACGCCATTCGACAGTCGTTGGCGCGAATGCGCGGCGTTGAGGCTAACGACGAGAATGCGTCAAGCGATGAAACGCGGCTCAACGCGATGTCCTTGCTGCGCAAAATCCCCCGCGACCTCTGCCGAGACGCCGGCAGTGGCGCGAGCCAGCGAAACCAGGCGTATCTCCACGCCGTCGCCGCATTGATCCTGGCAGGGCCGGATTCCCTCGCGTCCGGCAACCAGTCGCTCTTGCCAGGCGGTCCGCTGGAGAAGACGGAGCTGGCGAAGTACCTCGTCGCGGTACGCGACTTCTGGGGGCGCGAGGAAGTGGCCAGATCGCCGAACAGCCGGCTTCAGCGTCTTCTCGGGCCGGAGGCTGAGGACGGCACGGCGCCCGCTTGGGAGCGTTTGGCCGCTGTGCATCCCTGGGAGTTCCTGTACCTGCGCAGCTGGGAGTTGATGCACGTGATGGATGCCTGTGAACGCCGTCGGCGGGCACTTATGGAGGATCCGAGTTATTACCGGCGGCCGTGGCAGCAGGCGGCGTGGCAGCCGTTGTCAGGGTACCTGCGCCGCATCTATCATGTCCTGGGCTGGATGGGCGGCGATACAAACCGGGTCAGCGCGTATTGGGATGCCAAGGAACGGCAGGAGACGCTGCAGACACAGATCGCCTATGTGCTGAATCAACACGTGCTGGCCGACCGCGACCTGTTGGATCGACAATTGGAGATCTTGACCGAGGAGGTGGGGGGGACGCGAAAGTCGCCTTCGAACGCCGTCGGCGGCACGAATGTGGAAACGCGTCTATGGGAGACTCTCCACGCCTCCAAAGCTGCCTACGATCCGGCTTTCCCCCGGCTCGTATCGCAGGCTCGCCGCGTCGGCGCACTGCACGTTCCCCAGGAGGACTTGCCGCGACTGAACCGTCTGCTGCTGGAGCATAGTCTTTTTCATGTATTCCGTCCCCGTTCGGAGATTCGGCGGTTGGTGTCGATTTACGAGGATCAGTGGACGCGGCTGAAGTGGGTTCTCGTATCCCTGGGAGCTTTTCTCGTGTGCAGCCGCCTGAATCTGAACGCCCTGTCGATGCACGGCTACTACCGGGATCGCCTCGTGCAGGCATTTCTGGTCCAGAAGCCGGGCAAGAGCCTCGCGATGCCATTGTCTCAAATCGACGCGACGCACTACGGCAGTCCATACCACCTGATCTCGACCACGGTCAGCGCGCCCGGCAGTCGGTCGGTCCAGGCCGAGCACGAAGCTTCGGCATTGGAACAGGCTTCCGCCAACCAGGATGACCGCTGGCTGGATTCGTTTCTGATGTCCAGCCGTTACTGCGGTTCGCGGTTGACTGGCTACGTGGCCACGGCGGAGTACGAACGTCGCATTCGCGGGGATCTGAACCGGCTGACGTTGGCCGAAGCAATCGCCCTGTCCGGAGCGGCGATCAGCCCCGGACACTCGAGCAATCGGCTGGTGACGTTCCTGATGATGGTGCTGAATCTCCGCCTGGGCCAGTGGCTTCCGAATCCTCTGGCCGCGCCCACCGCGACTCGCCCCAATCTGCTGACCCTGCTGGCGTCGATGTTTCGGCACCCGCGCAAGCGGCCCTACTTCTTTGTCACCGATGGCGGGATCAGCGAGAATTTGGGATTGGTTCAGCTGCTGTCCCGACGCTGCCGACTGGTTTTCGCCGTGGATGCAGGTCATGATCCCCGGCATGATTTTGTGGACTTGGCCAAGGCGGTTCGAACCGCTCGCATTCACGGGGGCGTGCAGCTGGTCAAGCTGGACGGCAACTCGTTCGAGAACGAAATTCAACCGGGCGATCTCTCCTTGCCGTTGGCTTGTCCGGAGATCGACGACGGCAATTGGCGTGACCTGCAGGCAAACCGTTGTTGCCATACCCAGGATCACGTGCTGCTGGCGCGGATTCTGTACCCCGATGCAGAAGAGGGGCTGCTGGTGTACATCAAGCCTTCGCTCACAGGCGACGAACCGCTGGATTTATTGGAATACCGCCGCCTGAACCACGAGTTTCCCCACGAGCCGACCACGGACCAGGTGTACGAGCCGGAGCAGGTCGAGTCGTACCGACGATTGGGCTATCACATCGGCATGCGGGTTGCTCAACTGTTTGCGCCCCTTCGCCAAGGCGAGACGCTGTGGCACGAAGACTGGACGGCAGACGATCTGTGCCGCGAGATCCTCGGGGCGACTCGTCCGGCCGCGCCGCCTGACGCTGCGGACGAGCCGCTGCAGCCGGCCCAGGATGACGCCGCAGCCGTATCGCCGCCGCAGGCGGTCGCCGTTCCGGCGGCCGTGCCAAGCGACGAAGGCGAGCGGCCTGATTTCGGCGAGCCGGACCGGCTGCTGAACCTGCTACGGGAACACTTGCCGGACTTGTCGGCGTTCGAGCCGGGGCAATTGCACGACGTTCTCGTCCGTGACCGCCGGCTGGCCGAGTGGACCGATTCGGACGTCATCCAGTCGCTGTGGACGGTGCTCCGCGACGGGACCCGGGCGGCGACGGACCGCGAGTTCGCGGTCCGCTGGCTGCTGCAAATGGAAGCGACGGGGTCGCCCGCGGCCGAACGTCCGCAGACGGTCGAGGTCCTGAGCGAATCGCTGCGGTCGGACGCGGATGAATCCGTACGAGCCGCTTGTGCGGATGCCTTGGCTGTCTTGGGACAATCTGCCCCATATTGGCAAAGTGCCCGCGGCGCCGTGCTCGAAGCCTTGAACAGCGACCCCAGCCCCCAGGTGCGTTGGCGGGCGCGAACGGCACTCCATCACCTGGAAAACGTGCCCCCCCCGGCCGAACGTAAAACGGCCAGGCGGCGCAGGCCAGCGGGGTAACGTGGGCGCGATGATAGGACACGAGCCTGAAGCTCTCGCCGGCAAACGGCGACGAGCAAACGGCGACGAGCAAACGGCGTCAATCCTGCGGCGTGGGCTGTCGGGCAGCCGCGTGGACCGCGTTGCGAAGCAAACTCGCAAAGGCCCCAACTTCAAAGTCCTTGACGTGGCCCAGCGAGGTGTAGAAGGACCATCCGCCATCGGATCGCTCAAAGGTCCAGGCGACGGGCTCCTCCGGCTGGCCTTCGACGCGGCCGGTCCACAGGACCGTTGTTTTCGCGGCCAACGGCGAGACTTTGTACAGCGAACCGCCGGAAATAAAAGGCTCCTTGCCCACGCCGCTCAGCAGCGCGTGCTCGGCCGCGCCGTCCGCGATGCGGATCGTGGTCTGCAGTTGGTTGCCGTAGTGATTGGTATAGTTGCCCCCAAAAACCTGCGGATCGAATTCAGGCCAGTCGGCACAGTCCGCCGGGGGCGGTTGGTTGCGCAGGCAAAAGGCGTGGGATGCGGTCCGCAGGCCGATCACCGGCTTGCCGGCTTGGACGTACTTCCGCACCAGCGCCAACTGGTCGGTACGCAAGGGCCGACGGCGGACGCTGATGACGGCCACGTCGGCTTCGTCCAGCACCGCTAAACCCGGGATGTCATTCCGGTCCGTATCGCTGCCGAACACGTAACTGAGGCGAAAGTCTTTGCCCAGCTGGTCCAAGGCGAACTGCGGCAGCGTCCGTTCGGTTTGATACTCGTCCTCAGCCATCACGACGACCACGTGTGGCCGGCGGTCTTCGGCAAACCGGAACTGCACGCCATCGCCCAGGAGCTGGCCGCTGGTAATGGTTGGACAGATGTACTTTTCGATGTGGGCAACAATCAAGTCGGTGCCCGTGAAATGGCTGACGTACGGCGCCCGCGCGGGGTTGTACATGGTGTCCGTCATGTCCCGCATCAGCACGACGTTCTTGCCATTCTTGGCCATCTGCCTCAGCCCGAACGGCCGTCCCAAGACGCACATGTTGGTATGCACGCCGGTCAGGATCACGTTCTTGATCCCGCGCTGTTCGAGGATGCTCCAGACTTCTTCGCCCCGATCGCTGATGAAATCCCGCTCGGCGTCGATGGCCACCCCCTCGTATTGTTTCGTCCACGGCGCACGCGGGTTGCGGCCCATCGCCGTCAATTTGGCTGCCCATTGGGCGTGCTCCTCGGGATCGTCATCTTCGCCGCCGTCCGACTGGTCGATCGGGTACACGGCGTGTTCTTCGGCCGGGATTTTGGTACACCACGAACCGATATTCGGAGGCAAGTTGGCCGCCCGCGGCGTCTCGGCCGCCCGCTTCCGCGCGGGATGCCCGGCATAAGTCGCCATGCAATCGCTGGGAGCATGGATGATCGTCACCTGCTGCTGCCGGGCCTGGTTGACCACTTCGTTCAGCCGCGGAGCCAACTGCTCGACGCGCCGCACCGCGTTCAGGCAGTGGTGCAAATCCCAGACGTCGCAGACGATCAAGGCCGTTTGAACCGGCTCCCAGGTCTCGTCGCGGACCAGGGTGTGATGGCGGCCGCTGCCGGGACTGGTTTCCTGACGGTAGCGAAGCTGCAACGGCAGTTCTGCGGCCCCGACAGATCGCAGGCCGAAAACAACAGAAAGAAGGGAAAGGAGTGCGAATAATCCGGCAAGATGCTGTTGGCGGTACATTGGTGAGCCTCTCGGTCTGGCGGTTCGTTGGGATATAGAATCTTGGTTGGGCAGGCAGTGGTTAGGATCGTTCCGTCAATAACGACCGGGATTTTCACGTGGTCATCACGGTCGCCGTGATTGTCTGGCGTCACGGTGGAGCCTGACGACTACGATTCTTGCGACACTTGGTCCGCATACGCCCGCAACGCCGCCAGCTCTCGCTCAAATCCGCCGGACAGGATCGGAAACCGGCACCAGGTCTTCGGGTCGAGGTTTTCGTCGTCCAGATGGAACGAGGGAGCATAGCGTTCCCGTTTCCATTGGTTGCGGCACCACAGGCGGAAGAACCGTCCGATCCAAAGGACCAGTTGCTCGCGGGTGTAAGGTCCACGGTGCGCCTCGATCCGTTGCAGCACTTCGACCGGCGTCAGCTTGTCTCGAATCGCCGCCCGCTCGATTTCATCCAGCACGTCGTAGGGCATCAAATCGTCTTCATCGGTCTGCCCCGCCGAGGGCGGACGCAACTCGGCCGTCGGCGCCTGCTGGTTGACCTTGCTCAGTGCCGGCAACGGGCCGCAACTGTCGGGCCCGTGCTGTTCCATCCAGACCAGCCAGCGGCGCAGGAACGCCTTGTCGATGCCGGCGATCGGCGACAGCCCGCCGCAGGTGTCGCCGTCCATCGTGGCATAGCCCACCGCCGCTTCGCTGCGATTGCTGGTGGACAGCAACAGAGCGCCTCGCAAGTTGGCCAGCAGCCACACGCTGGGTGCTCGTACGCGGGCCTGGATATTCTGCAGGGCGATATCGTCCTGTTCCCACGTCAGCGGCCGGCCGATGGCTTGCGAAACCGTCCCGACGTAATTCTGTACCAAGGCATCGACCTCGAACCGATAGCACTCGGCGCCAACGGCATCGGCCACGCCACGCGCCGCCTCCCACGTTGTCGCCGAGCTGTTGCGGGTCGCCTGATAAGCGCAACTGAGCAGCTGCCGGACGACCTTGCGCGGCTCGTTGGCATCGCTCAACCCCGGAATGTAATCCAGCTTCTCCAGGAACCCGCGCAGTCCCAGTTCTCGGCTGCCCAACTGGACCAACAGGGCCGCCAGGATGGTTACCGTGGCCGAATCGACACCGCCGCTGAGCGACACCACAAAGCCCCGCGAACGGCTCTTGCGCAGATAGTCGAACAGTCCCAACGAGACCGCGCGGGCGAACTCCTCTTCCTTGACAAACGGTCCGGATTCCCAAGCGGCGGGCGTGGGCTGCTGCGGCTCCGGGCTCACGGCGGGAAACGGGAAGTCGACGCTGGCGCAAGCCGCTCGTTCGGCAAGCAAATCGACTCGATAATTCCCCGCTCGAGCGCGTTGCATGCGCGTCACGTCGACGTCCACCATCCCGGCGGTCACGCAGAAATCTGCATACGAGAATCGTGGGCCCACCGCTACCAACTGGCCGCCGCTGGCGATCATGGCGTCGCCGTCGTAGATCGCGCGGCCGGCTTCGTTGCCCAGCAGATTGGCGTACACGTAGCTGACGGAAAAGGCCCGCGAGCCCTCCAGGACAAACCGACGACGAATCTGGTGCTTGTTAAAGGCGAAATGGCTGGCGCTGGGATTCAGAATCAAATCGACGTTGCGGCGGGCCAGATCGGCACCGGGACGGTCGCTGACCCAAGCATCCTCACAGATCTCGAATCCGATCGCCAGGTCGCCGCACTTGAAGATCAGATCGCCCAGCGGATACCGCCGTCCCGCAAACACGGTCTCCAGGCAGACCCCCTTGGGCCAAGGACGAAACCAACGCGGCTCGTAATGGATCCCTTCATTGGCCAGATTCTGCTTGGCAACGAACCCCAACAGTTGCCCGTCGACCGCCAGGCAGGCCGTGTTGAACAATCCGCCCCCGTGCAGCAGGGGCAACCCCAACGAAACGATCATGCCTCGCGTCTCGGGCAGGATCTCCTGCAGCACTTGCTGCGCCATCCGCTGGACGCCCGGCGACTGGAAAGCGTCCTCGCACCCATAGCCGGTGATGCACAACTCGGGCAGGCACAGCACGCTGACCTTCCGTTCCCGCGCGGCGCGGATGGCATGGACAATGTGTCGCTTGTTGTCGTCCCACGCCAAGGCGGTTTGATTCAAGACAGCGGCAGCGACTTTGATCAATCTCATGGCGGAAACGGCCCGGAAGCTTGGGGGGCAACGTCCCGGCGGCCAGGGCATCAACCGCCCGGGGACATGCCATCACCTTACCGAACCCGTTTCCTCAAGTCAACAATCGGGCGCGTTTTCCCGAATGGGGCGATCGTTCCGCCGGGAAGAACTCTGCTGCAGCCCGACCGCCGGTGCTGCGGACGAGCCGTTTCCCAAAGGGACAATCGTGTAGTCCCAAGAAACCCACATCCTTCCACCCAAATGGATTTGCCGGAATCTTCGTGGCAAGCGGCGCAATCTGGGACGAGGATAGCAATCGTGTGGGTCATGTCGATTATCGCAAAGAGTCCAGGCATCCTTGCCACCATCGGTCGTCTCCCTCGGGAATCTCTGTTCGGTTTGAAATGCTTGTGTCGAAAATGCAACGTATAGGCATGCTGACGAAGCCGCTCGATATTCGCCCTCGATCCTTCTCCTCATATTCCTTGCGGAGTTAAGAAAATGAACGGTCGCCTCGCTCCCCTCGTGTTGACACTCGTCGTCCTCTCAGCCCAAGTCAGCCACGCCCAATCCTTTGGTGTCGAGGTGTTCAACAATCTGATGCCCGCTTCGGGCGGCATGGCGGGGGCAAGCATTGCCCTTCCGCAAGATGTGCAGTCGGCGATCAACGGGAATCCGGCCACGCTGACGCAGTATCGTGGCACGCAGTTCGGACTCGGCGGAGCGTGGATCGAACCGACCTACAATCTGAGCGTTGCGGATGACGGCCTGCCGTTGCTCGGTATCACTCCCTTTGCGGACGCGAAGTCTGACGCTCAAGGCATCGCCGCTCCGAACATCGGCGTTACCCAGGACTTGAGCGCGCAGGGCCTGCCGATCACCATCGGTTTGGGCCTGATCGCCGGCTCGGGCGCCGGCGTCGACTTCCGCCATATTCCGCAGGCCAATGGAACTCATGCCAGCCTGGTCGCGTTGGATATCGTCGCTGGCGCCGGTGTCGACCTGACGGACCAGTTGGCCTTCGGGGCTTCGATCGCGCTCTCGAACGCGACGCTTGACGGTCCCTTCGTCGGCATCACCGGCTCGTCGACCGACTACGCCTTGCGGGGTTCGGTGGGGCTCAATTACGCGTTGCGCCCGGACACAAACATGGGGCTCTACTGGCGGTCGAAGACCGGGTACACCTTCGAGAATCTGGTCGGCTTCGCGAATCTGGCCCCGGGCACGTTCTTCGATGTCTCGGTCGATCGGCCGCAGGTAATCGGTCTGGGGATTGCAAACACAAGCCTGATGGACGGACGGTTGTTGCTGGCCATGGATGCCGTCTACCAGCAGTACACCGGCACCGAACTGTTCGGAGCGATTTTCGACGACCAATGGGCTTTGCAGTTCGGGACGCAATACGCGGTCAGCCAACGGGTCCGACTGCGGCTGGGGTATGCCTGGAACGAGAACCCCATGCGCGACACGTTGGGTGATCGCATCGGGGGCATCGTGCCGCCCGGCGGTGCCGATCACGTGCGGTACATCGAGGCGTTGTTTGCGGCCATTCCCCAGCATCGCCTTACGGGCGGCGTGAGCGTTCGGGACGTGCTGCCCGGCGTCGATCTGGATCTGTTCGCGGGCGGGATGTTCGAGCAGTCGCAGACCTTCGGCATCACGACCGCCACGGTCGAGTCGTATTGGGTCGGGACCGGGATTACCTGGCGATTTGGCCGCGGCGGTTGCCCGGAAGACGACTGCAAGTAGGACGGCTGTTTGGTCAGGGCCGAGAGGTTCCACACGGTGTTCATGAAACGTGGGCGATGAAACAGCCGAAGCCTCGCGACAACACGATTCGCGACGGGCATTACCGTCCAACGCTCTGGCTTGGCGTACTGCTCGTCCCGATCCTGCTTGCCACAGCCCGTGATGGGGCAGGCGGCGATTGGATGTCAACCGCCGCACGGGACGGTGTTTGGAACGCTCCCGCGGATGCCGGCCAACCCGCGCGATTGCCGCCGATCGAGACGGTATCCTACGAAGCCACCGCGATGCTGGAGCCCAGCGATTCCTTGCCAGCACACGCCGGCTACGACGGTGGCTTCGTAATTGCAAATCACGGTCTGGACAGCGTCTCCGCCACAGACTTTCCATTTTTCCTGCGTGTGAACAGCTGGGTGCAACTGCGGCACACGTGGTTCGATTCCGGCGAGCATCAGGAAGATCTCAACCTGTTCTCCATCGAACGGCTCCGGCTCAGTCTTGGCGGGCACGCGTACTCGCCGCATTTGAGGTATTTCTTCCAATTTGATGGGAACAGCGATCAAGCCTCGGAGGCGATCTTTCTGGACTACTTTGTGAGCTACGATCTGGGATGCGATCTGCTCGGCTGTACGGCCGGCAAAGTGGGCGTCAAGGCGGGCAAGTGGAAGGTGCCTTTCAGCCGCTCGCGCGAGGAATCGGGACGACGGCTGCAGTTCAATGAACGCACCACGGCCAATCTGTTTTTCGATCTCAATCGCAGTATCGGCGTCGGTTTGTTCGGGGAACTCGACGCTTGGACGGCGCCCGTCCGCTGGGAACTTGCCATCTTCAACGGCTTTCAGACCGGGGCGGAAACCAACATCCGCGACGCGGGGCTGGATCAGAACTTTGCCTGGTCGGCGCGGATGTCCACGGATCTGCTCGGCGAGTTCGGGGGCGACGGCGAACCCGACCTGAGCTGGCATGCCGAGCCCGCGCTCCGGTTCGGTTGCGGTTTCGCTGCCACCCGTGTCGACGCCATCGGAACCAACGAGTTTGCTCAGCCGCGAGTCATCGATTCCGGGGAACGCCTGGCAGACTTGCTGAACGCCAGCGGCGCCGACGTAAGCGCCTACGATGCCGGGCTGTACACGGTCGACGCGCATGGGAAGTTCCGCGGGTGTTCGGTGATCGCCGAGTACTATTGGCGTTGTGTCGGCAACTTTCGTGGAGGAGACATCTCCGGCTTGTCGGATCACGGCTTCAACCTGCAGATCGGACAGTTTGTGGTTCCCGAAAAACTGGAACTGCTCGCCCGCTGGTCGCGGATCGCCGGCAACTCGGGAACCCTGGGGCTGATGCGGCAGAGTACGGATGAACTTGGTCTCGGCGTGGCCTGGTATCTCAAGGGCCACAACGCCAAGCTCGTTCTCGATGCGTCCCGCATGAACGGCATGCCGGTCAGCAGCCCTCGCTTGGACATCCTGCCGGGTTCCGAAGGCTGGTTGATGCGGACCCAGCTGCAGTTCGGATTCTGACAGCGGTCGCCCAGCCCGTGAAGAGGGTTCGATGCGGTCCTCTGAAAACCTGCTGTGTCCATGGAAGGCGTTGCTCGCTTTGCTGGTCTGCAGTGGATTGGCAGCGCACGGTCCAGCCCAGGACACCTGCCTGACTGGGGAAGCACATTCCGTGACGCTGGTTGGCAGCTCGGAATCTGACGAGGTGGTCTTGGCTGCCCCTGCCGACGCTGTCTCGCGTCTGGTCGGCACGTTGCGAAACGAAACCGATGGCTCTTCCCTTTCGGGAAACCGGAAAGTCGCAAAACTCCCTTGCTCTTTCCTGGTTGTGGCGCAGGGAGGTTTGTGACGCGGTTGGCCCGTTGCCAATTGCCCAAGTGCAGCGGTTCGGTTGACCAGCGGAGGTCGTTCAAGGTCTGGCGACGGATTCGAGAAAAGCGGGGGAACAGGGAATGCCAGAGGTCGGTGAAAGACGGAGAGGGGCAGGCGGAGTTTTTTGGGGGCAAGCGAATTGCGGTCAAGGGAATCTGCGCAAAACAATGTTAAAATTGTGTCCCTATGGTAGTGTGTATGGCAGTGGCGTGTCGGCGGTCAAGCTAGACTCCATCCAGAACAACGGCATCGAGAACAACCTTGTCCCGGAGCAGCAACTCATGAAGCGTTTCCCCATTTTCGTCGTCCTGATCGCGTTGGCGATTTCCCCGCCGTGGCGGACACGGTCCGCTCAGCTCGCGGCCGAGGATTCCAGACCCGTATCATCATCGAGGCTCGAGGGGGCTGCGCCAGGCGTGTCGCTGGCGTCGGCAGCCGCACCGGTGGCCGACGCCCCGCCGCGGCGCGGAGCGGCTGGTCGGGGCGGATTCGGCGGACAAATCAACCTCGGCCCCGATGACAAGCAGGTGTTTCCTGATCCACCCGCTGGATTGGACTTGCGGCGAGAGGGCCTTCCGCGCGGACAGGTGGAGATGATCACCTACGATTCGCAGTCCGTGGGTGCCACTCGCCGAATGCAGGTCTACACGCCGCCCGGCTATTCCAAGGACCGCAAGTACCCGGTGCTGTATCTGTTGCACGGCATCGGCGGCGACGAGAACGAATGGCAGCGTTTTGCCAAGCCCAACGTGTTGCTCGACAATCTGCTGGCCGACGGCAAGGCCGTGCCGATGATCATCGTGATGCCCAACGGCCGGGCGCAGAAGAACGATCGGGCCGAAGGCGACGTCTTCCGCTCCGCTCCGGCCTTCGCCGCATTCGAAGACGATCTGCTAAAGGACGTGATCCCGACGATTGAGTCACGCTATTCCGTTCAGGCTGACCGCGAACACCGGGCGCTGGCTGGTCTGTCGATGGGTGGCGGCCAGTCGCTGAACTTCGGACTGGCGCATCTGGACACCTTCGCCTGGATCGGCGGCTTCTCCTCCGCCCCCAACACCAAGCCCCCCGCGCAGCTCGTTCCCGACCCCGCCGCCGCCAAGCAGAAGTTGAGACTGCTATATCTCTCCTGCGGCAACCAGGACGGCTTGATCCGCATCAGCCAAGGCCTGCACGCATATCTCAAAGAACACGACGTGTCGCACGTCTGGAACGTGGACTCGTACGGCCACGACGCCACACACTGGCGCAACAACCTGTATCACTTCGTTCAGCGGATTTTCACGCAGGCTGGATAGGCCATCGGATCTTGCCTCAATTCGCAGGCGTCACGAAAACAGGCACGTCCCCCAAATCACCGAAGACGGTGGGGATCTCGTCGTCCTCCTGGCTGGACGGTTCATTTCAAAGAACTGGCGGCCTTTGCCACAGGGAATCCTGCCGGTTGCGAGGTGCCTGTCCCGATTCTCTCCCCGCCTTGCCGCGAGCGTGCTTCTCGGCCCGGTTCAACAGATTCTCGAGCAGGTCCACGTGGTTCCTGCCTCCGTTGGCATTGTCCCTGCGCGGTCGCCAGAGCTTGCTGATGATGTCCACATCGCCGTCGCCGTCCACGTCCGCTGCGACGGCCAGGTGACCGCCCAGATTCGCGTCCAGGATGACGTGCTCGACGAAGCGTTTCCCTTTTCCGTCGGCATTTTCCCACAGGAACCAGCGGGGCGGCAAGGCGCCGGGGATCCCCTCCATTTCGCAGGAGAAAACGTCCGCGTCACCGTCGTTGTCGAAATCGGCCACGATCAGCGAGTGATAGGCTCCGCGTGTTGCGTCGTCGCCCTTGGGCATCTCGTGCAACTTCCACGCGCCGCCTTTGCCGTCCAGGTTCTCCAGCCAGCCGATGCGCCCGCCTTTGATTTCGTTCTCGGTCATCACCAGATCGTTGTCGCCGTCCCCGTCAAGATCCAGCACCACGCAGTGCGTGGCCAGCGGATAAGGTTGATTGGGATTGCCGAACGGGATGTTTTCGTGAACCACCCATTTCGTTCCCTTGCCGTCGGCGTTCTCGAACCACAGGTTCGACCGTACGACGTCGAGATCCCCGTCACCGTCGATGTCTCCGACGCCGATTCCGGCATGGACCGCAGGCCCGATGTCGTGCCGCTGCCACCGTTGACGAGGTTCCGTCGGGATCCGATACCAACGCAGGTTGTTCTTGTCCGACATGGTGAGAATGTCGGGCCGGCCATCGCCGTCGACGTCCGCGACCACAAGGTCGTGGACGCTGGCCAGTTCGGCGTCGAACACGATCCGTTCGAACGGCTCCTCGCGCGGTTTGCCGCTATTGCGATACCAGACTCCGCCGGTGATGAAATCCACCCAGCCGTCGCCGTCCACGTCAAGCGTCGCCCCGCCGACGTCAGAGGCCGATTGTTCGCCTAACGGATGCCGCACCCAGCGGTCGAGCGCCTCCTGGCGATACCACAGGATCTCGCCGCGACTGCGGCCGGTGATGAAATCGAGTTTTCCGTCGCGGTCCACGTCGGCAATCGCGGTCTGGCCCCACGAGGAACCGGGTAAATGGTTGTCAAGGTAGTGATGTTCGAACTTGACATCCGCGGCGGTAGCGAGCAGCGGAACCAGCCACAAGATCCAAACACCAGCCCACATACAAAACGGCTTGCGATTCATGGCAATCTCCGTCTGGGAATAGATCGTACTGGGAATACATCGTATCGTAGTCGTTGTCCGGAACGATCACAACGGCTTGCCCAGCAAGAGCACCGCCGGATTACGGAAAGGCGACTGACGGCTGAGACGCATCGGGGGTGGGCGAAATCCAATCGGCCCGGCTGCATGTCGGCGGCGATTGACATACCCTCTGGGGCGGCGAGAATGAAGGTCGCGTGCAAGCCCGGCGCGGGCTGGCCGCGGTCCGGGGGTACGTCGTGGAGTTGGCTATCATGAAACACGTTCTGATTGCGTTGGTCGCGGCGGGGGTGTTCGAGGCGATGACGGTTGCAGCGCCGGCGCAGGACCCGACGGCCTGGAAGAATGGGACTTTGGTGACGGTTCCCCCAAGGTCTGCGTGCAATCCGACGGGAACGCTCAGACGCTGGCGCCCGACGGCTACGCCGTCACCCAGCACACGTATCAGACCTCCGGGCATTTTCTGGTTCGAGTCTCGCGCACCAACCGCCGCGGCGAAACCGCCACCGCACGGCTGGATGTCGTCGTTCGGCCGCAATGAGTTTCAAGATGTCTTGCGCCTGAAATGGCGCACTAGCGTTCCTTTCGAATTCGTTGTCGGAATACCGTGAGCCAAGCCGCTCTATTGCGGAATCCGTACCGGTTGGCCGCATTCCTTGGCCCAACGCATGGTGGCCAAATACTTGGGCGCCTGCAAGGGATCGTCGTCGTAGAACGGCAAGATCCCCCAACTGCCCCACTTGCTCCACGAGCCGACGGACGAGAAATAGCAGAACAGGTCGCCGCCGGCCGCCGTCCAAGCGGCGTAGTACCGGCGATAAATCTCGCCCATCCGCGGATGCCCATTGGCGGCGTGGAACAGCTTCGTCATCGTCTCGTTGTTCTCGCCGCCGCCGACGCCCACCATGTGCTGGCCGCCCTCGTAGGCCACCAGCTTCAAACCGTACTTGTCAGCGACCTTTTTCTGGCCCTCGATCCAGCCGATCGACTCCGGCAACGCGGTCTGCTCCAGGTAGTCCAACGCTTGATCGACGGTCCATTTTTCAACCAGAGCCGTCGTGAGTGTCTGGCCTTGAACCGGCACGTTGCAGCTGATGTACGGCGCGATCGCCAGTGCGTCGGCGTGCCGGTAGGCATCCTGGAATTCGACGATCCGTTCCGACACGTAGGGATTGGCTCCCTGCGTCGGCAGGACGCGAACCAACCGCTGGGTGCCGCCGAAAACCTGTTCCCAGATGCGGAAGATCTGCACCGAGCGAAACGCGGTATACCGCCAGCCGGCCTCCCATGGCTTGTCGCCGAACCCCAGCTTCTGGCCCTGTTGCCCCGCCCAACGGCTTTGCTCGAACTGGCCGTTCCAGACTTCGTTCGAGAATTCGACGACCACCTTCCGCTCGGGGTTCAGACGCTGTTTCACCAGTTCCGCAAATTGCCGGACGAAATCGTCGTCCGCCAAATGCGGGAGACAGAACCAGGGATCGGCATCCAGGCGGTTGGCCAAGTCGATCATGACTTCCAGGGCGACGCCTTGAGTGGTGTACGTGGCGCTCTCGGGCGTGGGGCGGTCCGCCCAGCGGCTGAGTTTCGAGCCGTTGGTGTGCATCCAATCCATGAACCGCAGACTGGCCAGGCCTTGCCAGCGTTGCAGGAACACCGGATGGAACGGGTTCCGGCGATAGGTTTCTTCGAAGCCGGGCATGATGACGCGGATGTTGCGCACGTAGTTGGCCGGATTCGTCTCGCGCAGCTGCAGAAAGAAACCGCCCTTGGAGGCATCGACATCGATCGCCATCCGCCCCGGTTCCCGGGACACCACATGCGCGGCGTGAACGAACTCGAGCCGGCCTTCGCCGTCGTACAACACCGTGTAGCGTCCGCTGGGGTAACGGCCGGCTGCGACGGTGCAGAGCGGTGTTTCGGCCCAGCAGTCGGGTTCCAGTCGCGTCACCCAGCCGTGGTCGTCCAATGCCAACTGCGGGCCTTGGCCCCACGAGGCCCCCTGCCGCTGGCTGATCCAGTCGCGGGACAAGCGGAACACGTCGACAAACGGCAGTTCCGTGTTCCAGTCCGCCGGGCCATTCAGGTTCATTCCCAACCGCGGCTGAGCGGGACCCGAGGCGGCGAACGCGGCGGATGTGCTCCACACCCCCAAGAACGCGGCCGCCAGAAGGACAACGTAAATCGAGAGCGGTCTTGCACGCATGAGTGGTCTCCTCTTGTACAACGAGCTGCTGACAGAGGGGCATTCTGACAGGAATACCAGGCCACGGCCAGTACCGGGGATCGAGTGCGGCGTCGCGCGGTGCGACGGATTCAGCAGGCTGTCGGCAACGGTCTGCGACCCGCCTCTTCGCTCCGTCGCATGGGGACGGAACTCGGTCGCCAAGGTCTTTCTCCGAATCCTGTTCGCACGCTTCTTGCCAACGTGGGCATCCTCGCCGCTTGCCGCGAGTGGTTTAGGTTACGCGGCCACGAACAAGCGTCCAACTCGGACGACGGTGATCCCCGACGCTTGCCGTCGGAAGATTCCGGATAGATGGCTGACATCGTGATACCGCCAATTGACCTGAAGCACTCGACGGCAAACGTCGAGGATCAAAGGTTGCTTTCCGTGAGTTCCTCCCGTGGCCCGTTTTCCTCAATGACTCGACGGCAAGCGTCGAGGATTGCGGCCGACAGCAGCCGGTGTGCCGAGCCATATTAGACATTTCCCGATTTGTTGCCAGGCCATTCACACCCGCAAAAAGTGCTTGCCGCTCGCGCTGGGATCGTCCCGTTCTACGATCGGACATCAAACTGGACGAATTGGGGCCGCAACTGCCGCGATCTTTTTGCTCGGACGTACTCGAAGTACCAGCGGATCTCGGCTTGTGCGTGTTGTTTTCATTTCCAAGACTCGGCGACCTTCGCCAGGAATCCGTTCCACATTTCGTCGTTCGCCTTGCCATCGAGGCCCAGGCGGACGATGACCATGTCCCATTCGGGGATGACGAAACACTTGTTGTTGTTGTGGCCGGAAGCCCAGAACGTTCCCTCCGGCGCGGCGGGCAGTTTACGCTTACCGTCGGGTTTCCGTCCGTTTCGCCACCAGTTGAAGCCGTACACCCCCCGGCCGTCGATCTCGCTTTCCGGCTGCGCCCACGGCAGGGTGGCCGGCACTTGAACGCGCGTGGCCTCGGCGATCCACGACTCGGATACGAGTTGCTGGCCGTTCCAGCGGCCGTGGTTCAGGAACAGCAGACCGAACCGCGCCATCTCGCGCGCGGTGATGAAGATGTGCTTGTTGCCGTTGCCCGAGCCGCCGTTGACAATCACGCCGTCCACGGTCGCATAATCGCCCCAGTCCCAGTTCTTCAGGCCGATCGGGTCGGCCACGCGACGTTTGAAGAGCTGCTCGATCGGCTCGCCGGCGATCTTTGTGAGCGCGAGCCCCAACGTGTTCATCGCCGAATCCCAGTAGGCGTATTGCGAACCGGGCGGCGTAAACAGGGGGTTCGGGTTTGGCACGAACGGCGTGTTGCTCGGACCGTGCTTGTAGCTGCCGGTCGTCTCGTCGCCCACGGCGCGATAGCCGCTGGTCATCGTCGTGAAATGCCGCAGTGTCACGTCAGGGTAATGCGTCTTCAACTCCGGCAGCACGTCCGCCACGCGCGTGTCAAGCGTGCATTTGCCGTCCGCGATCAGCAATCCTAGCACGGTGCTGGTAAACGATTTGGTCGCCGACCAGACGCCGTGGCGTTTGTCGATGTTGTCGCCCTTCCAGATCATTCGTCCGTGACGGATGATGACGAGTTCCCGCGCGCCGTCGGCGCCCACGGTGCGCGCGAGCAACTCGGCGGCCTCGTTCAGCTTCGCGCTGTCCACGCCCTGCGATTCAGGCGTGGCCTCCGCCCATTGCGAGCCGGGGAAGACGGTCGCTTCGGCAGCATGACAGGGCATCGCGACACAAGGCACCGCAACAAGACACAACAGGAGGAACCAGGGTTTCATGCGTTTTCTCCGTGGTTTTACCGGGGGAAGTCAACCTGAAAGAACTCGGACGGCACAAAGGATCGGCGTGTCGGCCCGCCGACTACTCCCGGCCTCGGAGGTAGAGGACTGCGTCGCCGTCGGACGGAGCCTTGAAGCTGCGCACCGCGCCGCCTTGCACTTCGCCGGCGGGGATGCTGCGGCCTTGGTCGGCGTCGATCCATTCCACGGCCAGCGTTCCGGGCGACTCGGAAAGGTCCACTGTGACGCTTCCTCCGTCCGGCAGATAGACGACATACTCCGCCTCTCGCGGTCCGGCATGGGCCAGGCAGTAGCCGCTGGACGCCAGCGTTTCCTGTGGCGTCATCGCGGCCAAGTTGACTCGCCGGGCGAGCGTCAGGGTGTGGCCCATCCGCCGGCGCGAGGTCTCCTGATGGTCGAGCCAGTCACCGGCAAACTTCAATCCCTTGATCTCCTTGTCGCCGATCCGCGTCGCGCCGTACAGGTCCATGAACGCGGTGTTCAGCCCTCGCGTGAAGCTCTTCCAGGGCCATTGCGGGAAGCTTCGCGGCCAGACGTGGTCCACGTCCGAGACGATCACCTTGCGGCCGTCGGCGGCGGGCGGATCGGTGCTGTAGCCGTCCTTCGAAGTGGGCGAGATCCAATCGGCCGGACTTGCAAACAGCGCCGCATTGTCGATCGGCGCGCCGGTCATGCCGACCGGATGTTGCCGGGGCTTCTGCTGCTGGTAAGCGTGGATAAAGTCGATCATCCGGTACTGCCATGGGACCGAGCCGGTATGCATTTCATTGCCGATCTCGTAGAGCACGTTGTCCAGGTCGTTCAGCGTGTCAATGACGCGGCGCACGTAGGCCTGCTGGAGATCAAGGATTGCCCGAGGCGCGTTCAGGGTGTGGATTTCCGGCCCCCGGCCATCGCCGTTCAGGTCGCCGTCGATGCCGTTGATGTTGTTCGCTTGGTTGAAGGGATGGCCCTGCCAGGGGTTGCCCACCTGGCCCTTCTTCTCGACGCTCCAACCCTCGAACAGCATCACCGACACGTAGATGCCGCGGTCGGCTGCAGCGCGGACACGGTGCCGCAATCGCG
>Ga0351864_10213_pt1 | contig 25899 bp, 28 predicted proteins | sample TotcelHFGM3001L9_FD_206758 | JGI IMG/M metagenome (GOLD analysis project Ga0351864, IMG submission 206758) | Enriched cells from coal bed in the Powder River Basin, Montana, United States - Total cells FGM rep2 HSBNCT.FGM.300.1.L9 ... | reverse complement strand
CCAATTCGACTCGTCGTAACGGCGGTCGGGCAAGGCGAGGACGGTCAACCGGGCTTGATGCTCGTTCGAGAGGATTTGCCGGTAGACATAAGCAAGTTCCCCGCTGCGAAAGCGGTCGCACAGCACGATCAGCCGCGCGTCGGGGTGTTCGGCCAGCCAGCGGTCCAGAGCGCGCACCGCGTCCCACGACGGCTGGGGCTCGATCGTTTGGACCACCAGCTGCTCGTCCCGGACGCCGCGTTGTCCCAGTTCCCGGCGGCAGAGTTCCGTCCAGGTGGGCAGAATGCCCAGAAATGCCAGCCGATCAGGCGGACCCGCTTGGATCAGCACCCGGCCACAGCGGCCGCTGGCCAGTAGTTCAGCCGCACGGTCAAACTGCCGATCACCGCCGCCCAGCAGCACATGGGTGGCCGATTCCGGCAGCGGCTGGTCGGCAACCAGCAACCGCGCGCACCCGGTCAGGATCGCCGAATGAAAAACCGTCAGTGCCGCCAGGGCAGCAACAGCCCAGAACAGGCGAAGACGAACCAAACGGATCAAACGTCGAAAGAAAAGCATGGGTCGGAGGGCGGAAGTGGGAAGTGGGAAGTGGGAAAGTCAGCGCCTTGGTTCTGGTACCGCGAAGCGGTTAAAGATCATAGCCCAGGGTCAGCGCAGCGCCACCCTGGGTAACGGTCCCCATCGTGATCGCCAACCCTGAAGGGGTTGTACAGGCAGCAAGTCTGGCAAAAAGATGATTGGCAAAAAGATGAGCACCAAAGGCAGGCAACAAGGGGCAGGAGGTCAGGTGTCAGGTGCCGGCGCCTTGGTTCTGGTACCGCGAAGTGGTTAAAGATCATAGCCCAGGGTCAGCGCAGCGCCACCCTGGGTAACGGTCCCCATCGTGATCGCCAACCCTGAAGGGGTTGCACAGGCAAGCAAGTCAGTTCGTAGTGCTTCGTGCTTCGTTCCTGGTTAGAACGAACAACGAACTACGAACTACAAACGCCCGCTTCACCGCTCCGTCGCTCGCCGATCGCGCAATTCTCGTCGTTTCATCACGATCATGGCCTCGTACATCGCCATCAGCGTACTGAACGTCAACCCGGCGCGGCCGTCCAGGAAGCCCCGTTTCCAGAAATACTGGTATGCGAATCGCAGCAGCGGCCGGCACGGCAGCCGGCGGCCCAAGTTCCGCAGCGCCCGCCGCCGCACCGCCCCGTCCCGGCAGACCAGTTCCGGCCACACGATCGGAACGGCCGCGCTCAATTCCAGCGCCGCTTCACGGCTCGAATAGTGATTGTGCCGGTCCAGCCAGTCGCTCAAACCTTTGCTGAACGGATAGTGGACGATCGGCTCGCCAACTCGCAGCACCCGGCCGTCGACCGGCGGCACAGGCACTTCGCCATGACCGGAGTTCACAAACCGTGCCCGGCCGCGGCGCACCACGCGCATAATCCAGACCGGGAAGCCGTCCGAGTATTTCAGCCAGCGGCCGTCCAGCATCGTCTTGCGGCAGACGGCGAAGGCTGCCGTCAGATCGTCGGCCGCCGCCACGCACGCCGCCAGATCCCGCTGAAACTCAGGCGTCGCCGCTTCGTCCGCGTCCAGCATCAACACCCATTCGTGTCTCAGCCCGCCGTGGTCCAAAGCCCAGTTGCGTTGATCGGCAAAAGACGTGAACGGATGTTGGACGACCCGCGCCCCCAGACACTCGGCGACTTCGCCGGTCCCATCCGTCGAGAAATCATCCACCACCAGCACGTCGTCGCACCAAGCGACCGACAGCAAGCAGCGGCGGATATTCACCGCTTCGTTCTTGGCAATGATGACGACGGAGAGAGACATGGAAGCCAGGGGTCAGAGGGCAGAGGGCAGAGGGCAGAGGGCGAAACGAATTGGACAGCGCCATTCTGGCGAATCCAATGAGGCGAAAGTGTCTCTGTCAAGACAAGTTAGGCCCCTCTCCGAGCTTGTCTCGGTGGAGGCTGGGTTTCTGCACTAGCTGCGCCGTATCCAGCGCCCCTCGATTTCTGGCCCTGCCGCCGCACCCGCCGCGCCGGCGGCGGGTGCGGCGGCAGGAAAAAAAAGCCATTTCTGGGCTTGTCGTAGTGCATAATCACCGCTCCACCGACGTGAGGTCGGCGGGGGCGGAAGTGCTTAAAAGCTGTGATGCGTTACATCAACAGGCTGCTAGCCCCAATCACTGAGGAACTCAAGCCGGTTTTGCATGTCGTCGGCGGACATGGTGCTGACTAGTTTTAACAATCGCCGCATCTGCTCGCCGACCGAATACTGCCGCTGCCGAGCCAGAATGATGCCGGCGTGAGACTTCCGCTTCGTAAGCCATTGTCCATGGATCTGGCAGAAATCAGCGACATTGAACGAATAAATCACTCTTCCGCGCGTCGTGGCGTACTCCAACTGATCGCCGTCCGGTTCCTCAATCGTGCCTGCCTCGAGCGCGGTTAGAATGTCGATACCCCGTTTTCGAAGTGCCTCGACCAGCGCACGTCGCATCGAGTCTTCATCGAAATACAGCCGGATCCTCACCGGCCCTTCCTCGCCTCGCAATGCTCTCGCTCCAATCGATCAGCCTCCGCCTCCTCAGCCGCCATGGCCGCCTCCATTTCGTCGCGGTTGGCATGGTAGTAGGTCAGCGCCGCATGCACCTGCGCCAAATCGAGATGAGGTATTTCGGTCGCAACTTCTTCGGGCGTGAGGCCTAACTTGTACCAGCCCACAATGCGCCGGACTGAAACCCCCGTCCCGGCAATCCGCGGGCGACCGCCGCAGATGCCAGACGTCTGCGCGATGAACGTCCCAATATCCGTTAACGTGGCCATGTCGTGTCCTCCTCCAACCCGACGAGTTCGCTCATCCGCTGTTGGCTCGCTTCCGGGATCATTTACCCGGCTTCGGCGCGAAAGGCCTGAACATCATCATCCAGAACCGCAACCAAGCATCTTGCAGGCTGCGGTACCCGTTCCGGAAGCACGATCACACCATCTTTCGCAAATGCCTCGAACAACCTCGCCATTCCTCAAGGTCCTCCTGTTGGGCGACGTGCCAGGGAAAACCACCGACTTCATAACCAGATCCTACGCAGGCTGTTTTGGGAAATCAAGGGCACAGCCGTCATGATCGCGAGCTCCGTTCATTGCACCAAGCACCAAGCACCAAGCACCAAGCACCAAGCACTCTTTGTTTGATGAACCGTGCCGGGGCTAGCCCCAATCGCTGAGGAACTCCAGTTGGTCGATGCCTGCATGAGACTGCTGCTTGGCCTGAAATCGGGCGTGAAGCCGACAGAAATCGCCGATGTTGAAGCTGAAGATGCGTATCGTCACGCTCTCGTCCGCGCTTCACGGTGTTCCCGCTCGAGTCGTTCTGCTTCGGCTTGTTCCGCAGCCATATCCGCTTCCATCGCCTGCTGATTCCCGTGGTAGTACGCTAGCGCCGCATGAACCTGAGCCAACGAGATGTGGCCGATCCGATTGGCGATTTCCTCCGGAGGCCAGCCGAGTTTGTACCAGCCTACGATCCGACGAACAGAAACCCCCGTTCCGGAAAGCCTTGGTCTCCCCCCGCATATGGCGGGCCCTTGCGCGATCAAGATCCCCAGATCCGTCAGGGGCACCGTTTCCGTGAATGCCGGATCGTCGTTGCGACCTCCGGCCATTGGTTCCAGCCCGTTTCGCTTTGAACCAAGACGGCCGAATTCCGACTTCAACTTGGTCACGTCCTTCTCGACGAGGGCCAGTCGCTCTTCAATGGTCGATGCTTGCGACATGCGAGGTTCCGCAAAAAAACTTTCTGCTGCAGTGATGAGACTACTTGAATTATCGAGTTGCCTGTCTCCCATGTCAACGACCTTGAATTTGCGCCGGACGGTGGCTTGTGCGTCGGTGCGTCGGTTGTCGGTGCGTCAGTGGGCGGGTACGACTAACGACCGTCCTACTGACCTGCCGACCAATCACTCGGCTTGACTTCGCTGCCGGGAAGTGGTACTATAATGCAACAGGGAGGTGAACGGAAGCTATGTCTTTCAACTCGATTATTTGGGACCTCGACGATGATCCGTCTGGCAATGTGCAGCATTGCGCCGACCACGGGGTCTCGAAAGAAGAGTTCGAAGAGGTACTCCAAAACGCGACGGACACCGACGTCAGCCGATCCTCTGATCGACCCGTGGTCTTTGGCGATACCAGCACGGGACGACACCTGATGGTGGTGTACGAAGAAATTGACTCAGATACGGTATACCCGGTAACGGCCTACGAAGTGCCGAGGAGGCAGCGATCATGAAACGTGTTATCCGCAACCAACGGCTCACCAAGGAAGAAGCGGCGAAGTACGAGGCGATTCGAGGGCAGATCGCCGAGGAGTTGCCGGATTTGATCGCCCGGCATCACGAGCGTACGGCGGTCGTCGAGGACTGGCAAGAGTTGTTCGAGCAACTTCGAGCTGCGCGCGTAGAAAAAGGGTTGAGTCTCAGCGAGTTGACCGAACTCACAGGCATGGACCGTTCCGCAGTCTCCAAGCTGGAAACGGGTCAGCGTCCCAACCCAACGCTGGACACGCTGGCCCGTTATGCCCAAGCGGTGGGCAAGCGCCTTGTTCTCTCGTTGTGCGATCCGACGTGACGGGCCCAGGGATCTCGCGGCTTTCAGTCAAAGTAGTGTCTGTGGACGAACAATACATCAGGCGTCAGTTGTCAGTTGTCAGTTGTCAGTATTCTTGCCCGTTGCGCCGGCGCATCGACTAACGGTCGCTCTCCGCCCGCGGTGTTCAACCCTTTCAGGGTTGGTGCTGCTTTGGGGGCTCCGCCCAGGGTGGCGCAGCGCTGACCCTGGGCTACGGTGTGAAACCGCTTCGCGGTACAGGACCGGTCCACCGGCGCACCGCCGTACCTCCCACCGCCGTACCGACCCACCGACGTACCGACCCACCGACGTACCGCCTCACCGCCTCACCGCCCAGTTCTCCTCTTCCATCTGGGCCAGCAACTCGGCGGGCTTCGCGGCCTGGCGCCGGATGTGCTTGAGCGTCTTGGCAATTCCCGTTTTCACGTCCATACGAAGTTCGAAGTCCAGGGTCGGCCGAGCCAACGTCGCGTCGGCGCAGTGTCGCATCACGTCGCCGGGGCGGGGCGGGCGGAAATCCGACTGCAGGTCGGGGCGGCCGGCCACTTCGCACACCATTCGGGCCACTTCGAGCACCGAGGTTTCGCACCCGGCAGGCCTAGAGACAAGTTAGGCCCCCCTCCGAGCTTGCGGGCTGTTGATTTAAAGATTACATATTCCAGGTATTTTGTGTTGCACATAAATAAGTATATGGTATAATGCTCGCCATCATTCGGCAAGGAAGGGTACGCGAGCATGAGTTATTTCGCACAGCCAATCTTGGGACGCAAGCAATTCGTGCTGATCCCTACGACTTTGGATGACGTCGTCCCCGAGGGACACGACGTACGGATCCTCGACGAATTGCTGCGAGGCCAGGATTGGTCGGAATGGGAGGCAGAATACTGCTTGGTTCGAGGCCAACCGCCCATTCCTCCCCGAGTCGTGGCCAGCGTGATCCTGTATGGTTTGCTGCGGCGAATCCGTTCCAGCCGAGTCCTGGAATATATGACTGGGCACAACGTGGATTTCATGTGGCTGACGGAAGGGCGAACGATCGACCACACCACGATCTGCAAATTTCGGACACGCTTCAAGAAGCAACTGAAAACCTTGTTTCGTGGCCTGGGCCGATTGGCCATGACGATGGGGCTGATCCGCTTGGGCGAGGTGACTTTCGATGGGACACGTGTCAAGGCGAACAACAGCCGGTACGAGACCTGGACGGCGGCAGAAGTGGAAAAGCGACTGGCCGAACTGGAGGCGGAGTTCGGTCAGTTGTTGGACGAGTCGGAACGGGTGGACGCAGCGGAGGATGAACGATTCGGGCTGCAGTCGCCGCCTGCCTTGCCGCCGGAATTGGCTGACGCGAAAGTTCGTCAGCAGCGTTTGTTGGAGGCCCAGAAGCAACTGGCAGAGGCCGACGCAGCGCGGCGTCGGGAAGGGCTCAAGACGCCGGCCCAACTGCCGAGCACTGACTCGGACTCGACCGTCTTGCCGAACAAGGAAGGCGGCTATGCTCCCAACTACACGCCCACGGCAGCAGTGGATACTCATCGGGACTTCATCGTTGATGCGGAAGTGCTTCCGGACGCCAACGAGAACGCGGAACTGGTCCCGATGGTTGATCGCGTGGAAGATGTCTTTGGGCAACGGCCGGAAGCGGTCTTGGCCGACGGCTTGAATGCCACTGGGCCAAATATCGTCGACCTGGAACAACGGGACGTCGAGTTCTTCTCGCCGTCGTCGGCCAGCGAAGCGAGCGAGGGAAACCCGGCGGTGCGGGCGGATCCCCGACAACCAGTTCCCGAAGAGCAGTGGCCGAAATTGCCGATCAGCCCCCACACCAAGAAGCTGGACAAGTCCTGCTTCGTGTTCGTGCCCGAAGAGAACATGTACTATTGTCCCCGCGGCGAACCGCTGCCGTTCGAGAAGTCGAAGCCGGATGTGCGTCAGGGGCAGAAGATCAGGTTGGATGTCTATCGCTGCGACGCCTGTGTCGGTTGTCCCTTGGCTGGGCGATGCGTGTCGGACAAAAACCAAGGCGGTCGGACGATCACTCGCGACCACCTCACGCCCGATCGCGAACGGCACGCGGCCAAGATGCGTACGCCCGAAGCACGAACCCGTTATGCCCGTCGCTTCCACGCCGGCGAGACGCCGTTTGGATGGCTCAAGCACGTGTTGGGATTGCGACAGTTCCTATTGCGAGGCCTGGAGAAGGTCCGCACCGAGTGGCTGTGGGCGTGTACCGGCTACAATCTGAGAAAACTAATTCTGGAGGTGGGACGACTGCGCGCGAAGTTCGCGGCAGTGGCTGCGGACGAGGGAAACTGAAGGAGCTAGGGGGCTTCTGGCCATCCCTTTTTCGCCTCTCAACCGGCTCGACCAGCGTCTTGGGGCTGGGAAAACCATTTCGATCACCTCCGCCACTCGAAACAACATGATATCGCGCGGCAAGCGACCGCGTCTGTTGAGCTTGACCAAACTAAAATCAACAGCCCGCTTGTCTCGGTGGAGCCCCTGATTTTGCACTAGCTACGCCCCAGCAAACGCCCCCACCGCATGCTTCCCTGCCGCCGCCCCCGCCGCACCGGCGGCGGGGGCGGCGGCAGGGAAAAAAAGCCATTTCTGGGGCCTGTTGTAGTGCATAATCACCGCTCCACCGACGCGAGGTCGGCCGGGGCGAAAGTGCTCAAGCTGTGGTGCGTTACATCGCTCCTGGCCCGCAAAGTGGCGCTGTCCGCGTAAGCACCAAGCACCAAGCACTAATCCCCAAGCACTCTCTGTTTGATGAACCGCGCCGGGTTACCCGCCACGATCGTCCACGGCTCAACGTTTCGAGTCACGACCGAGCGTGCCCCGACAACGGCCCCGGAGCCCACCTCGATCCCGGGCGCGATGAACGCTCCGGCGCAGACCCAGGCCTGATCGCCAACGCCGATCGGTGCGTGGATCAGCCGCATGTGCGGGTCCTGGACATCGTGCGAAGCGGTGCAAAGAAATGCGTATTGCGAGACGGTCGCGTGATCACCGATCGTGATCCGATCGACGCAATAACAATCGACCCCGTGCGAGATCGATGCTTCGTCACCGACCGTCAGATTCCAGGGCGCCCACACGCGGACCGAGGGCGAAATCCTGGCGTTTCGCCCGATTCGTGCGCCGAACAATCGCAGCAACACTCGTCGCCAGCCGAAGCAGATCCGCGGCGAGGGGCGGAAGAGCAGCGTCCAGACCACCGCCCACAGCACCCGGCCAACTTTATTGGCCATCGAGTGCGGACTGGGGCAATCTGCCTTGGTTACAGAGACTCGGCTGTGGCGGATTGTCATTTGGAAGAGGTGAGAGATGTCATCTGCAGCGTGGCACGATTCACTCAGGCGGATAGACTCGCGCAAGGATCCACACGCCGCGGGCCGACAGATGGTAGCGGTCGTTCAGACTAATGGGCATCTTGGGCGACAAGATCATACAGCCAATTCGCAATACGCTGGTTTGCCACGATTTGGGTCGTGTTGTTCTATGCGGGCGGTGAAACGGAATCGAACTGCGCGAGCAGACTCAAGGCCCGCCCTTTCCTCAGCGTTGCGGCATCGAACTCACGGCCCAGGGCATCCAGTTCGACTTGCTCCGCGTCGGTCAGTACGCTGTCGCGATTCTTTTGCAGTAGTTCGCTCATCCGCTGTTGGCTCGCTTCCGGGATCATATATATTCCGCTTCGGCGCGAAGTGCCTGAAGATCATCATCCAGGACCGCAACCAAGCATCTTGCAGGCTTCGGTACGCGTTCCGGAAGCACGATCACACCATCTTTCGTAAATGTCTCGAACAACCTCGTCATTCCTTGATGCCCTCCTGTTGGGACGGGCCGGGGCAAACCACCGGCTTCATAACCGCATCCTACGCGGGCTCGCTCGGGGAATCGCGTCGGTGCGACGGTGCGTCGGTGCGACGGTGAGTCGGTGCGACGGTGAGTCGGTGGGACGGTGAGTCGGTGGGACGGTGAGTCGGTGGGACGGTGAGTTGGTGGGACGGTCGGACGATGGAACCATGGAACCATGAACCATGGAACCATGGAACGATGGAACGATGGAACGATGGAACGGTGAAACGGTGTGTTCGCGCTTCAAGTCTCGTTTTCAGCGATCACTGGGAACGAAGCACAACGCACCAGGTACGACGCACTGACACCTGGCAACTGGCAACTGGCAACTGACAACTGCCCCCTGCCCCCTGCCCCCTGCCCGCTGACCGCTGACACCTGACACCTGACACCTGACACCTGACACCTGACACCTGACACCTGACACCTGCCTACTGCCTCCGCTCCAACGCCCAGCGATACGCTTCCACCAAACCTTGCGTGAAGCGTTCAAGGCTGAACTTGGCAGCTTGGCATTGGCCGCGTTGAATCATCTCCTCCGCCAGTCCGGCATCATTCAGCACGCGCAAGCAGTGTCCCGCCAGTTCCGCTTCGGCCGTCGCGGGCGCCAGCAAGGCGGCGTCCCCCACAACTTCCGGCAACGACGCGGCATCGGAGCAGACCACGGGACAGTCGAACGACATGGCCTCCAGCGGCGGCAAGCCAAATCCCTCGTACCGACTCGGAAACAACAACAGGCACGCATTCCGGTACAACTCGCACAGCGCCGCATCATCGGGATCGAGCACGAATTCCACCCGTTCCGAAACCCCCAACTCGGCCGCAAGTTGCCGCAGCGCCGCCGGCGGCGCCGGTCCCGCCATTTTCAGACGGATATCGCATCGCGTTGCGATCTTCTGGAAGATGCGCAGGACCCCCGTCCGATTCTTGTACACGGCGTTATTTCCCACGTGCAGCACATAAGCGTGCGGATCGTCGCGGCGCACGGCCCAAGCCCGCCGCGGTAACCGATCGGCGGCAGCGAGGATGGCGCCCGGCACCGGCAGCGGCAGCACACGCACCCGATCGGGCGCCACGCGGCTGTTGGCCAGCAGATCGGTGCGCGTCGCCGCACTGTCCGTCACGACGCCATCCGCGCCGAACAAGGCGCCGAGGCTGGCACGAATCAGTCGGCGGCCGGCCCAGGAAGGCGTCTGGCCGTCGAACCGGCGTTGCGTCTGCAGCAGCGGAATCAGGTCATGGCAAGTGACCATCGTTGGCCGGCCGGAAAGGAACCTGGCCAAGTAGGCGTGACTGCCGTCCAGGATGTGAAACAAGTCGACATCCCGCCGGTTGGCACGGGTCCGACTGAGGCAGACGACCGCGGCATGATGTGCATAGTTACGCAGCCCCGAGGGCAACCCGGCAAGACGTGCCTGGGGCATCGCGACCGGAATCGGCACCGGCTCGAATTCATCGCGGCGACGCAGGGCGTCCGCCACCAAGGCCGCATAATTGGCCATGCTGCCCAGCAGACCCGGAGGCGAAGTCGAGATCAACCCTACGCAAATCGGCATAAGAACTCAACCACGGACTATTGGCCCCGCGCACCCGAGTCTTTGAAGTTGCACATTTAGCAGTCCGGCCAATGTTTGGCCGAAGGCCTGTTCCCACCGTAGCCTGGGGCAACGCCCCAGGACTACGTTGGCAGTCCGGCCAATGTTTGGCCGAAGGCCTGTTCCCACCGTAGCCTGGGGCAACGCCCCAGGACTACGTTGGCCAGTCCGGCCAATGTTTGGCCGAAGGCCTGTTTCCCACCGTAGCCTGGGGCAACGCCCCAGGACTACGTTGGCCAGTCCGGCCAATGTTTGGCCGAAGGCCTGTTCCCACCGTAGCCTGGGGCAACGCCCCAGGACTATGTTGGCAGTCCGGCCAATGTTTGGCCGAAGGCCTGTTCCCACCGTAGCCTGGGGCAACGCCCCAGGACTATGTTAGCAGTCCGGCCAATGTTTGGCCGAAGGCCTGTTCCCACCGTAGCCTGGGGCAACGCCCCAGGACTACGTTGGCAGTCCGGCCAACGTTTGGCCGAAGGCCTGTTCTCACCGTAGCCTGGGGCAACGCCCCAGGACTACGTTGGCAGTCCGGCCAACGTTTGGCCGAAGGCCTGTTCCCACCGTAGCCTGGGGCAACGCCCCAGGACTACTCACATTGCCTGATGCAGGGCGGTGAATATAGCCTTCGGCCAAACGACGGAATGTTCGCCCGCGTTCCTGGGGCGATGCCCCAGGCTAAGGTGAATGTGACCTTCGGCCAGAATTTCGGGATGCAAATGCGCAACGTCAAGGACCCGACTCGTCCCCCCGGGCCGCTGCCCATCGACGCCTCCCAACGCTTGCCGGTTGGTACCAGCCGAGTTCCCGCGACAACGGACAAGACAAGATGAACCCCACGAACATGCAGACCATCACTCCAAAAGCTGGGTCACCGCTGTACTGCTGGTGTGAGATCAGGAACGAGGCGAGGTTGGCGAGAACGACCGCTGTGACACCAATTTGCAGCAACTGCAATGGATGACCGACCGGCACGGAACGTAAGGCGGCAATAGCGGTCTGCAGAAACCCGATCGCAGCTAGGACTAACAGCGCGACGCCGAATATCCCCAGTTCCATGAACAAACGGCTGCCGCCATCTTCCTGCCAAGCCCGCGGTCCGCTGCCGTCCATCACATGCTGGCGACCTTGTGTTGCACTGCCCAGGCCGGCGCCAAGCATGCCCGACTGATTCAGAGTGCTAAAGATCGAACCGCCAATAAGCTCATTGGAGCGTTGGACTCCTTCGGTGAACAGCGATCCCGCGTAATCGAGGTGCGCGTCCGAAACATCGGTCTCGCGATTGAGCATATACGCGACACCTCCGACCAGCATGCCGGCGACCAACAGGCGGGCGAAACGCGGCGAATGAGCCGCCCCGCGCCATGCGCCGATCAGATAATAGCTGGCCAGGAACACAACGGGCATTCCGATCGACTTCCTTCGTCCACCCAACACGAGGCAGATTGCACCCCAAGCCGCGAGACCGATCCAAATCCAACGAGACTGGGAGCGGGGGCGAATCGCCAACAGGGCTGAAAACATACAGACATGCGCCGCGTGGATTCCCATAATATCCGGACTGCGGTAGACGCCGGAGATCAAACGGATGATCACCCCCGGTCTGTGCCGAATCCACTCGAAGTTCATTCCGCCCAGGATGGGCCAGTCCATTCCATTGAACTCAGCCAGCGTGCCCAGCATGGCAATGCTGTTCAGCACCGTGAAAAACGTCATAAAACGATACAATTCCCGCTGGTCGCCGGCCAAGGCGAATCCGATGGCGAACCCCAGCATCGGTCCCAGGTAGGACGCCGTGCCGATGAATGCCAGCCGCCAACCTCCGCTGTACAGAACAAGAGAAAGCACAGCGCCTGGGATCAAGGCGGCGACGAACAGGCGAGCCGCGGGGCGCAGCTTGGGGAACAGTCGAAACACCGCCAACACCTCGCGCCGATTGTGCTGGATGGCACCCAGAAAGACTGCACCCCAGACAAGTGCCACCGATACCGTAATCAAAGCGGGCTGACCTTCAACCACCTTGCGGACCGGGTCGCGCAAAATGTCCAGCACCACCACCGCATACAAACCGGCCTTCCAGTTGCCGATGGCGATCAGGAACGCCACCCCGACCAAGGCATAGAAGATCAAATCCATGAATTATTGTTCTTGGTTCTTTGTGCGTTGTTCTCAGCGATCACGGGATAACAAAAAAGACGATTGGTCGTCGTCGAGTGGTCTTTCATGCTCTGTGCAACCAAGCAGGCGAACGCAATAAATCTGTGAAACCGTTGCTCACCCGGGAAACAGTCCGTCCAGAGGTTATCGAACTGCAGCTGGCTCGACCAACTGAAACGATTCGATCGCCCGGAGCACCGCTCCAACCGTCACCTGGGTGTCCTGCGTCCAACACAATTCGACCGAGGCGGCTGACATCCGGCGACGCAGGGCTGAATCACAAGCAAGGTATCGCAGCGTATCGGCCAGTGCGGCGACGTCTCCCACGGCGTACACCTGGGCGTTCTCGCCAGGTCGAGCTGCATCCGTTCTTCCTACACAGCCAATTCGATCCGAGGCAACGATCGGCAGACCGCAGGCCATGGCCTCGGTCACGGCCAACGGATGAGGATCTTTGTCGGAGCACATCGCGAGCGCATCGCCCACCGCCAACATTCGAGGCATCTCGGCTTGGTTCACAAATCCGGCTATCCGAATCGCGTCTTCGGCCCCTAACGCTTTGATCCGCGTTCGCATCGCGTTTTCAAGTTCCCCCGCTCCGATGAAAAGCGCCTGAACACGAATGCCCTGGGCTTTAAGTTGTGCCACGGCATCGATCAGATCCAGCGGACGCTTGATGGGAATAAACTTCCCGACAAAAAGAACAACGAATGCGTCGGGGCTCAGCCCGAATGCCAGTCGAGTCTCCTCACGCATTTCCGGAGTCAGGGATTCGACGACGCTCCGAAAACGGCGAATGTCGACAGGAAACGCTCCGCGAAACATCTTGCGATCCGGAACGTCGTAATGGCGATAGTACGCTTCGTTATTGTCGCCGATCGTGATGAATGCGTCGATCCGCCGGTAGAACCGAGGTAACACGATCCGTTTGATCAGCCGCGACGCCAGTCGCCGCTGGTGCAACAGTTCGGAGTCACCGAAGAACAACGTCTTGGCCCGGCCACGAGCCCACCGCCAGACACGCCAGGACGTGCGATGCCCATAGCCGTGAATCCAGACTACCTGGGGCTGGAACGCCTCAAGGCGTCTCCCGACGTCCGGATTGTCGACATCGCGATAGGTCAGCGTCTTGGGAGGGCGGGCGATCGGCAAAAACTCGTAAGCATATCCCTCCAACAACGGAATGTCCCACTCGATCTGTCGGCCAAATCCAGGGTCGCGGTACGGCTTCACTCCCCACTCGCAGCAGTAGAAGACTTTCAGCTCCAGCCCTGGCGTCCGGGCCAGATCGCGGAACATCGGCGCAAAATGTTGAATGGGATGCGAGATGACGATGGCAAGACGGATGGGCATGAGAGGTGACAGGTGACAGAGTTCAGGTGACAGAGCCAGGTGCTTGGTGCTTGGTGCTTGGTGCTTGGAGCTTGGTGCTTGGTGCTTGGTTGTAACCGGAACGAAGCACGAAGCACGACGAACTAGCGAACTGTTTTGTGCGGGTTGTGCGTTTTGTGGCTAATTCTTGGGGTTCACGCGAAGGCGCCAAGGGTTTGGGGTGCTTGGTCCGTGGTGCTTGGTTGTAACCCGGAACGAAGCAAGAAGCACGACGAACTAGCGAACTGTTTTGTGCGTTTTGTGGCTAATTCTTGGGGCTCACACAAAGGCGCTAAGACGCGAAGGGTTAGGAGTGCTTGGTGCTTGGTGCTTGGTGCTACCCCGAAACGAAGCGCGAAGAACGAGTTTGTTCGTGGTTCGTTGTTCCTTGTGCGTCGTTGCTTGCGTTAGCCAAGCACAACGCACGAGCCACCAGGAACTGTTTCGTTTCTGGCCCGATTCGCGCCCATCCGCGGTGGCGTTTGCGGCCACACGCCCAAACGCGAAGGACGGGCAGGGAAATGAGATGCGAGGGAATGGCAGAACGGTAGTCAGTGGTCATTCGGCAGTGGTCAGTAATGAACCAAGTACCAGAAATGACGAACCACGAACAAGGAAAGAGGAACAAGGAACTACGAACGTCTTTCGATCAGCTTTTGCTCCTGCCGAGCCAATCGACTGGCCCACAGGCACGCGCGGACCTCGCCGATCAACTTGATTGGGATGTACCAGGGGTGCTTCAAGTGAAACTTCGTGCGGACCTCGCGAAACATTCGCCGCAGGCTGTAGCGCAGCGCCTCGCATCGCGATCCGCAACGAAAGGCATAGTAATAGTCACCCACCCCGTGCAACGGTGAAGGGCTGGTCAAATGTGAGCCGTGCGTGCGTGTGCCACCGCTGCAAGCTCGCAGGTGCTGGATACTGGCCGTTGGCTCGAACCAGATTTTCCCACCCGCACGCACGATTCGCCGAGCAAACTCCGTCTCGAAGCGATACGCGACAGGGGGAATAAAGTTCTCGTCAAAACCGCCGATCGATAACGCTAGTTCGCGTTTCACCGAGAGGTTCCCGGCCATGACGTTTTCCACCCAGCGTCCGCGGTTCGAGTAGAATGGGAAATCCAGATCAGCCACCAAGCCGGCGGCGCGAGATTCGTAGTCCACATCAAGAGATTCTTCACCAGGTTGCAACACCTGACCGACCACGGCCCAAGCATCTGAATTGCAGCTGTGCGCTCCAGCGTGAGCGGAAAGCAGAACAGGGTCCGGTACGATGTCATCATCTAGAAACAACACAATGTCAGCGTTTGCCGCCTCAAGACCGGAATTCATCGCGTGGGGAATGCACGGCGATGGCAGTCGTAGCCACCGCAGCCGTCCCTTCTGCTGCCAAAACTCGATGGCTGCCACGGTCTCTCGCCCGTGTTCCGTCGTCTGGTCAACTAGGATTAGTTCGGTGAATGGATGGGCCAGATCCAGCAATGCCCGAACGGTGTCTAGTAACACTCGCTCCCGCCCGTAGGTCGGAATCACGATAGCAAGTTCGAGTGGCGTAAATGCCATGAAACTAAATACGCACGGGGCATGAAAGATGAGAACATACCGTTCGGGCAAACCGATAGCCGAGGGGTCGGTATCGAGCCGGGATGATTCTTTGTAGCAGACGTTTCATTTCACGTGGTTCGTCGTACAAAAACGGGTCGCGTACGGAAGGCTTTCTCGACCATCAAAGTCTTTTGACTAGCGGTAGAGCCACTTGCGAGCCCCATTCCAGATGGAGTGTGGAATCAGTTGTTTGGCGAGTCTCTTGGCCGAATTGGCGGCCCGTTGGCATGTTGATTGGGATGGAAACTGTGTTCGGTGAGGCACCCCGAAAAAACCACCCAAGAACGCTGGAAGATCGTTCAGTGGAACTCTCCAGAATTCTGACGCAGGATCGATGCACTGAGCAAATAACAGAGGAAAACCCGTGTTTTTTTCGTTTGGCAAATGCCATATTGCGTACCTGCGGTCATCTTCACAGCGTGACGCATCTTCGCCGGTCCACATGCGTTTGACAAAAGCACCCGCGTCGCGATGGGAAATGTCGGAACGGTTGTAGACATAGCTAGCAATGAATTCGTCGTTGTCGAGCATAGTCTGCCCGCTACTGATGCGGAGATTCGCGGCTTCCGGATGATCCGTCACCATCCGGAAGGTCGCCTTGAACTCCTTCGAGATACGGCGTAAGAGCGGAGCTGGCCCCGCCACGAATTCACCGCCAAACCAGCGAGGATAGCGGACGGGGTACGAGGAATCGAACGCGCGGAAGAACTGTCCCATATCCGCTCTACTGATACCCTGCGTTCGATGGAACGGATCACGGTGAGGGGCAACATCCAGCAGCAACAGCGAATTACCGCAGAGAAGGGATGCGATCTCTGGTTCGTGCCGCGAGCTAATGCAGTCACAGTCGAGGAGAATGATGCCACCTTCATGATCGCTTGCGGCCGCTTCCAGCACCTCGTGTTTGTAGAATGCGTTTCGGAACGTCGTCGACAGCCCGTGTGGCGGACGATAATTCTCGAATGGCAGGTGGCGAATTGTAACCCCCAACTCGCCAAGAAATAGTCTGATATCCATCAAACCGATTCGAACGGGATCTGAATCGTTCGTATAAAGCACATGGGTCCAATGTGGATTGCACCGAGCCGAGGTTGAAAAAAAACCGACGGCACACCTCCAATATGCCAAACGGCGTTTCTCGGGGGTGAGTCGGGATATTTGCGGATATCGGATCTTTCGGTCCTGTGACTCTGTGTCGACCGCCAAGCTCGTGACCAAGGTCACGGGAACCTCACTTCTTGAACTCAAGATGTTTCCTGCCATGGACACTGTCGGTGCTATCGAACAGAAGTGGCGTCTTGCGGTTTAGATCGCCGGCCCATCAATTTCGGGGCGTGCGCACGTCATCGGCAAAGGATCCAAAACGTCTCGTACAGTCGCCCGATATAAATGTTGCTGTGCAGTCTCGCGATTTGGTGGCGTAACGGATTCCTTGGTATCAAAGTCTCACCTGCAACTTGAGGTCGGTCGGCGGATTGCCTGTACGCCATTGCACTGTAATAAGCTTTGCGTGAGAACCAAGTACGCCGATGTGCAGCCAATCTTCTACGTGCGTGAACAGAGCCGACGAGGTATCAATACAGTATCCGCTCTATCGGCCGGCTGGCAAGAACGATTTTCAGATATTCGGGGGGCTACGGCAACGCAATCCTTATGTTGCAACGTGATTTGACCCTGGATCGGGTGGGGCAAGACTCACGCAAGATGCCGCACGCGGTGATTCCGGTCTGCCTTCACCTGCAAACTCAAGCAGAATTCCAACAGCCGTTTCGCTGTGGCTCGCCAGCTGTAACCTAACGCAGTCGCTCTGGCATTAGCCGAGACCTGGGAAGCGAGAACCGGATTGCGCATCAACTCCAATGCTTGTTGAGCCATCGCTTCGGCGCTCGCCCGGTCGAACAAGTATCCGTTGCCGCCGTCGCAAATTAGCCGCGTCGTTCCTCCAACTCTGGTGGCCAGGACGCACAGTCCCCGACACATCGCTTCCAGGAACGACATACCAAACGCTTCGAAGTAGGAGGGGAACAGGAAGATTCCATGTCGGTCGTAAATCGCAAGCAGATCCTGGCGCGGCATCCAGTCCAGGAACTGCACGCGCTGTTGCACATCTGGCGCGATCAGCGCACGGGCTGCCGAATGATGCCTGCCATCGCAAACCCAGGTGAACGACGCATCCGGCCGTCTGCGAAGCACCGCCGTTGCGACTGCGCCTACCACGTCAACTCCTTTGACAGGATGAAATTGGCCCACATGCAGGAGCTTGCAAGACCGTGCGACATGCATGGGTTCCGGCGGATGGTTCCTGAAGGCATCTGGAACGCCAAGGGGCAGAACAAGAAGCTTGTCTTTGTACTGGGGGGCGCGCGCCGCAATCCAGTCGCGATCATGCTCTGAGCCGAGCACGATCCCATCGCTGTATCGTACAACCAGTCGATTGTGCCGCTCGAGCAGCGGTGTGAGCGCCCGAGTCGCCAGGCGACGATACAGTGGACGGGGCGACTCATCGCCGAGACCGCCACACCATTCATCGAGTGCCCGTCGACCTGCTGGTTCCCAACCATGGCTCCGGTTGATGAACAGACCGCGCCGTTGCAACTTGCGGTGCTCCCTGGCTGCCATCCAGGCGTGACACTCGTTGACTTGGATGATGTCGTAATCCGCATGCTTGCAGCGTTGGTCAACCGCGTTGGCAAACCGCCTCGGAAGCTCCAGCAATTGATAGAGGTTGTTGTGTCGAATGCGATGCGGTATATCGGAGCCCCAGACTTCGTCGACCTCGTGTCCCAGCGATCGCAGCGCCTCGATTGTGGCAACATCGCAGCCAGAAGCACCACTATTTGGATCGCGCGGAGTATTCGCGACGAACAGAAATCTCATGGTACCATTCGTTCGAGACGGATTCCGTCGGCGGTACGCTTGTTGATCTCCCGAGCGGGAACGCCACCGACGATGACATTCGGCGGCACACTCCGGGTCACTACGGCCCCGGCGCCTACGACGGCCCCCCGTCCGATCGTCACGCCGGCAAGGATCACCGCATGCGCGCCGATCCAGACGTCATCCTCGATCGATACGGGCGCAGCGCAGCAGCCCTGGGAATCGATCAACCTGGCTGGCTGGATATTGTGATTATGGTCGGTGATCAGCACCCCTGGGGCGATTAACACATGATTGCCGATGCATACTCGCTCACTTACGTCCAGCTCGACTCCTCGACCAAGGAAGGTGAAATCGCCGATGTCGACTTGAGCATCATTTTGGACCACCTTGATCCAGACATCAGATTCCAGAGTGCTCCGGTGTCCCAAGGAAACCGTCCACGGGCGGTCGATGCGCACTCGTGTTCCGAACGTACATTTGGTGCCCACGTTGGCACCCAGGAAGCCGAACAGTCGGGCCCGCATACGCCCGCCAGTCAGTCGGGCCAGTTGTTGAACCTGAAATGCGAGGCGACACAGCATTCGGGATCCGTAGAATTCCCCGGAAGCAATTCGGTTAGGGGTCCGACGGTTGCTCGCCAGCCGAGGGGTCAGACGCGAGGGAGATTAACAAGCAAGGGACGACGGCGGCGAGGCAACTCCACGCTCGGAAGTGCCACGGTGACTTTCGTATACAAGCCACAAGATACTTGACCGCCTGGACCGGGTTTCTACGCAGGAGATTTCGCCCCAGGAAGTACAGCGTGGCCGCTTCGGACGCTGGGCTCGTTTCCCTCGTCCGGTTCGCAAGGCGGACGCAGGCACTGAGAATATCACTCTCGTTTTCACCTCGCCGACGCGCGTCTCGACAGCGGGAGACGGCCTCAGCAAACTCAACCTTGATGAAGTTTCTGTTGCCGCTGACAGAACCAGGAGACACCCTGTACTGGTATAGCACCTGCGGAACATACCCCAGCCGGCCGTTCTCGCCGAGCCGAAACCAGAGATCGCAGTCTTGGGCAAAGTAGAACTCGGCTCGATATCCGCCCACGGCCTCATATCGTGACCTCCGGAACATGACGCTGCCATGCCCAGGCGGCCCCGCCCCACCGAACAACAGCAGCTCAGTCGCCCGGTAGGGGTCCTCGGGACGCGTATGCGTCATCAACACTTCGCCCTCCGGGCCGATGACTTGGGACCAGGACGATACGAAAGAGAGCGTATGATCCCGCCTGAGCACGTCGGCCAACTTGGCGAGTCTTCCCGGCAATGAAACATCATCGGCATCCTGACGTGCGATGTACTCGCCGCGAGCTTCAACGCAGCCGCGGATCAGGGCACGCGTCAAGCCCGCATTCTCCTGACAAATCACGCGCACGCGCGGATCGTGACAGGCGTATTCCTCCAGGATCCGCGGCGATGAGTCGCTGGATCCATCGTCAACCACGATAAACTCGAATTCGATCCCCTCTTGAGCGAGAATGCTGTCCGCCGCCTGCCGCAGGTAACGCTCGCCGTTGTACACGCTCATCACGACGGATATCTCGGGGACGTTCATGTTATCCCGGTCTCCTGTGATGATTCTTTCGCCGATAGAGCGATGTCGCTTCGCCTGGAACGTGATACATTGGCGTTCACGTTCACTAGGTGGTCGCGGAAAGCTCGCTCCAGCATGCTGTGATTGACTTCGCGGAGCATATCGTTGATCCCGCTACCGCTACACGGGAGCTCCAGTCGCTCCATCGCAAGTTGCATGGTTTCTGTCCGCGCCGTGTCGAGCGGAATGATCGCCGGCAGCAAGATCTCCGGGCAGCGCCGGGCGAGTGCGGGGTGGGCCAGTACGTAGCAGCCGTGGGCGATGGCGTCGGCAATCGTGGTTTTGAAGCCGTACCCCAGTGGCGACAGTAAACACACGGCTTTGGTCCGTTTCAGCAGCGCCGGCAAATCGTCTACCATTCCGGCCCAGCTGACGAACGGCGAGGCGGGAAGTCCCCAGTCCGCCAATCTGCCCGTCATGACGAATTCGTAATCGACATCGCCAGCCGTCTTCACGCTTTTCGCCAACGCCAAGAAGCGGGTGGCCAAGTCCCAACTCTTGCGGTTCTTTTGCGAAGTGGGCAGGCAAGCGATGATTTTGCGTTCTGGCGCAGCGGCGATGGGAGTTGTCAGAGATTCTGCCGATGAATAGCGCTCGGGAACCAGGTGGTCGGGACAGTAGTACGGCAGCCATTCGACACGGGCTCTCCCAGGCAGACGATTCCAGTAGACGCGATTCTCCCATTCGCTGATCGAGTAGATGACGTTGGCAAAGCGTTTGACGGCCAGGTCGCCGCGAAACAGACGGAACATGCCGTAAGCCATCCACAGCGGACCCTTGCCGCTTGGCCACCACCCATGATTGTCGAAATGCTGCAGGGGTTCCAGATTATGGGAGCGGACGGCGATGAACGCGCTGGGATAACGCTTGCGGATTGCCTTGACCGTGGCGGGAAATGACGTGTACTCGATCAGAAACGTCGGATCCGATTCCTCGTCCGCCCGCGGCAAGACCGCGGTAGCGTCGTCGTTGTCCAGACGTACCTGCTGATAATTCCCATCGGATGATTCGAAAAAACGGACGCGCGAAATGGTGTCCTTGTAGCTGCCCTGGTAAGTGTTCGTGAACACGCCACTGGGTATGATGTGGATCACTCTACACACGCCATTTACGTCGCGATCGGCCGGACGAACATACGATGGTGCTGGGGTTACAAGAGGGCGAGCTTTGGGTCAGCGCAGCGCCACCCCGATTCTGTTCCTTCAGACAGAAAAATGGACGACAGAAAAATGCGGCAGTCTCCTCTCTTAAAAGGACCATTTTTCTGTCATCCATTTTTCTGTCCAAACGATCTTGGAACCGTTCTTTTTGTCGGCGCGGGATCGGAGCGTTGCGCATGGGCCTCGAATAATACCGCTTCATACATGCCCGTATGGACGACCGGCAATTCCGTCACCCGTCGGCCACCTCCCTGAGCGGCGGCGATGACGGTGGCCTTCCCTTGCGCAACGGTAGTGTCCATCGGTAGATACAGGATCTTCGCGTACCCGTGGAGCGACCCGTCGGCGAGTTGATTTGCCAGGTGCATGCTGTCGGTGGCTAGGACTGGCGTCCGGGGCGGCACCACGTCCGTGATTTGCAGCACGAAACCGCGAGCCAGATTGTCCACAAGGATCAAGTCGGGTTCTTGCGAGGCGATGTACGACGTGTTGACTCGCGGCAGAATTCGATGCAGGTGCCACACATACGGACCTTGCATTCCCAGCATGGCGACCAAAGCGACGGTGACGATCCCCCCGGCGAACCGCCGCGGCAGATGCGACAACAGCAGTGTCACGGCCAGCACGGTCAACAGCCAGAAGGCACACAGATGATTCTCGCCGGTCGCCCAGCCCGGAAAATAACCTACCGCGACCAGGACGAACTGCAGGACGCCGGCACCCAGCATGCCCGCCAAGGGAACTCGAATGTCCGGAGGATCGGAGTCGTCGGGCGACGAGCGACTCGTGCGGATGGCAAACATCGCCACGATCAACGGAACGAGCAACGCGGCAACCCCGGCCGCGGACGTGAGCCAGACCGGCAGCGAGGATGGCAGGGGGATGTACATCCTGGGTACAGCGCCCAAAGCCGCGGCAAGTTGCCATTTTCGGTCCAGCCCGCCTGAGACAGCGGAGACATGATCCAGCGCGCCGGGCAGGAAGAGGAAGAACAGGCCGCCGGCGGCGGCGTACGCAGCAATCAGGATGCCGACACGACTCCAACGCTTGCGAAAAGCCAGAACTCCCAGCACGGCCAGGTGGATCGGACCGCTCATGGTGACGAACGTATATTGGGACATCATCCCCAGCAGGCTGGCCAAGGCAATCGCAGCCGACCAGACGACAAAAGACCGATTGCTAAGATTCCGCCGCGCGAGTTCGGCGGCACACAGAACCACGACGGCGTACAGAACCACGAACAAAGCATATTGCCGCACCCAGGACGCGGTGAACACGGCGCTGTTTCCGGCGAGAAACAAAGCAAGTGCCACCACAGCCCATCCCGATCGTCGCGTGATGCGGAGAACCGTGAACGCCAGAACCCCGCCAGCCAGCAGGATCTGCAACCACACCAACACCACGGCATGTTGATAGTTGCTGTTGGGAAACAGGCTGAGCCATCGGTTCATGACCCAGAATGCCAGCGGCGGATGCTTGTCGTGACCGAGGACATCGCTGCGGATCTCGTTGAACGCTATCGGGGTGAATTCGTGGGTGAAGTCGTGCCATGCGGAGGCCGGAACGATCCGATGCAGCGGTGCATCTCCGGAAGGGAGCATCCGTGCGTATTCGCGCTCCATTCCCTTGGCCGCCAGCAGCGCGATCACCTCGTCGTGGTGTGGCCCGCCGTAACCTGCGTCGCGCACATACACCGTAGTTGCGGAGAAAAGAACCACGACGCACACAAGACTCGCGTACAAAACGTTGTGTGCTAAACCGGCAGTGGTTGGCCCGCCCATTTCGGTTGGCTTCACCATCGCAAGTCGTCCCAGACAGAGTTCGCATCTCCGTGAACGGCAGAAATGTGTGCCAGACGTGCAGCACGCCGTAGGCCCGCAACACGGCGCCCCCAACGCTGATGTCGGTTTCTCGCAGAGCCAGGAGACGTTCGAATGCAGCTGGAGAATGTCCCGCTCACCGCACACCTTCTTTGCAACCAGATGTGACCGGCTGACCCACACGGCCGCAATTGCACGGCATGTCTCCACTTAGTCCGAGTTGCCAGCCGAACTGGTCCTTGAGCCACGTCTCGGTGGCCGCCATGCCGCTTTGCAGAGTGAATCGCGGAGTATGGCCGAGCAGTCGCTTCGCCTTGTCCGTGTTGATTCTACTGCGATTGGAAAAAAGATTCAGATACCATGCCGTCGGAATCCCTCGAGCGGTAAGCTGCGCCCGGGCTATACGCGCGCTGCGACGAACAACCTTACGCCACAGCGGCGCAGGGTTCGGGCTCAATGCCTCAAGCACCCGATCGAGATGCTCAATCGACCTCGCTGAAAATCGTACAATCGGCGATCTCGACGACAGCGAACGGAACTCCCCAGCTCCGACGATATCTCGATAAGCTTCGAAGAAATCCCGCCAGGAATACGCCTGACCATCGGTCGCCAAAAATGCCTCTCCGACGGCCTGCTCCTTCGCTCCTGCCTGCATCAGCAAATCCACAAGATTGTCGACGAAGACCGCCGGACAGTTGGGAGCACCTTCGTCGATCAGACGCAGGGCGTTGTTGGCGATCGAGTTCACTGGCCCGACAGTGAACTGGCCGGCCCGAGGTCCCCAGACATACGTTGGACGGACGACAACAACCGGAAAGCGCCGTTCCTCCGAAAACTTCCAAATCAGCTTCTCCGCCTCTACTTTCGAGTCGCTATAGCCCCGTCCAGTCAACGCAAAAGGCGTTGTTTCATCCACCACGTCGGGAAGCTTAGCGCCGTGGACCGCAATGCTGCTGATGTAGACGAACCGCGCCACGCGCTCCAGCTCCGCGGCTTCGAGCATGTTGCGTGTTCCCTCGACATTAGTGGTCATGTACTCGTCGTAGGATCTGCCGCCACTTGCACAGTGAAAGATCCTGCTGCACCCGGCGAACGCTCGAGCGAGGGACTCGGGCCGAGTGACATCGCCTTCCACGAATTCCACGCGAACGCGACTGAGCCATGCGGCATTCGACCAATTCCGCACCAACACGCGCACGTGAGCACCTTCCTCAACGACCAGTCTTTCAGCCAATCGCCCGGCGATGAAACCCGTCGCGCCCGTTACCAAAACTGTCTGCCCTTGATACCGCATCATGTTCGTCCGACTGTTTTCCGCTTAATACGTCAGTCCTGGCAGGGGGGCCTGGCTCGGCAGCGCCCGCGTTCGCCTCGTTGCATAGCACCGTTCAACGAGTTGAACGACTCGGCGAGCTTGGTCACCGCCGACGCGCGGAGTCCGCTGCTGGCTGACACTTTCCGTAAAATCTATCAGCTGGCGCCGCTCACAATCGCTGTGATCCACGGCTTCAGCAACGCAGTTGTGTGTCACCGATTCACCATCCTGTAACCATTGATATTGCCACGTGTTATAGTTTGACAACAGTAAAGTGCCGCGTTCCGCGACGATCCGGAACTCATTGCCAAGTCGGCACGTTCGGGACTGACGGAACTGGACGTCAATTTCGTCTGGAAATCGCATGCTCAGACGAATGTTGCTTTCGAGACCGCCGAGCGAGTCGTCTTCATATTGCAAACTGACGGGGTCGCCAAACCACCACAGGAGTGTATCCAACGGGTGGATTCCGGCGTCGAGCAACACCCCGCCAGGAACCATGTCATGCCGCATGTTGTAGCCGGTAACGCCTTGCCACGAGTACGGGTTTCCCTGTGTCACGGTGACGGAGCCGATCCGTCCTAGACGACCGTCCTTGATGAGTTGACGCACAGCCGTGCGACTGGGCCAGAATCGAAATATGTGAGCCACCGCGAGGACCCGCGCTGCTCGCCAGCCAGCATCAATGATGACGTCGCATTCGGCCGTGGAATTCGCTAGGGGTTTCTCGCACAAGACGTGCAGCCCCAGCTCAAAAGCTTGTGTGGCGAGTTGCGGTCGGACGTGGGGTGGCGTCGCGAGGATGACAGCGTCCAGGTCAGTGGCGAAGTCCTCCAGGCAAGTCCCTGTCTTCGAAACCTGAAACCGGCGGCCGACATCCCGCGCGCGAGTCGCATCCGCATCGATCAAGGCGGTGAGCTCAACCTCGTTCACGTTCAACGCCGCGGGAATGTGCATCGCCTCAGCGATGGCGCCACATCCTACAATCGCCAGCCTTACGGGCGTGGTTCCCATGCTACAGTTCACTCCCCGGGGATCCTGATAAGCCAGAATCATCACGCAGGTTTGCCCTTCTGCAGGACTCGGCGGCTCGTCTCAGTAGACCCTGTAGTTCGTTGTAAGCTACGACTTCAGAAAATGTAGCCTGGGCAAATTTTAAAGCTGCCTGGCTGAAGTCTTGCGGCGTTTTCAAGAACTCGATCACTTCTGAAGCAAATGATTCTGCCGTGTCCGCAATGCGAACTGCACCAGACGTTTGTATGCCGGGTATGCCCTCGACGCCTTTGGAAGTACTTACGACCGGCAAGCCGCAACATAGAGCTTCAACCACTTTCAACTTCAGGCCTGATCCGCGAAAGATGGGGTTCACAAAGAGATCCGCATCGTGGCAAACGGACACTATGGATTCAACCACCCCCAGGACTTCGACGCCATCCAGCGAGTTTCTGAACGCTTCATCCTTCAGTATCGCCTGTCCGACATTACCCGCGATCATCAAACGCGCGTTTGGTTCAGTAGCGTGGATAGATGGCCACGCCTGAGCAACGAACCACTTCAGTCCCTCCACGTTCGCGGCATGCGGGGCGCCAATAAATAGAAGCCTACTGCGTTCTCGTTTCGTCGGAGGCGGTGGCAGGATCGGGTGGGCGTGGGGTGCCAGAACCAGCTGATCGCTTGGCAAATACTTGCTGAAAATCTGATGCTCCTCAGCTTGTATCATCAGATTCTTGTCGGCTCGCCTCAGGCATTTCAACTCACTGTCTAACGTACATTGAAAAAAACTGTACATCTGCGAGCCGCGATACTGCCTCAAACGAAGATGCATCGCGTCTTGTGTATCGATTATCTTTAAAACACGATCCGGGAGCCGTGTGAGGCA
>Ga0351864_10106_pt1 | contig 26041 bp, 24 predicted proteins | sample TotcelHFGM3001L9_FD_206758 | JGI IMG/M metagenome (GOLD analysis project Ga0351864, IMG submission 206758) | Enriched cells from coal bed in the Powder River Basin, Montana, United States - Total cells FGM rep2 HSBNCT.FGM.300.1.L9 ... | reverse complement strand
GCATCAGAAAGTCCAGGTCGGCCGCCGCGGCCAGTCGGCCGATGATCTTGTTGATCTTGTCCCCGATCTCTTTGTCGCCCTTCAGCCGCACCATGTCGGCGAAGCTGCCGCCCTCGGGCACTTCGATGATCGCGTCGGGTTTGCCGGCGTACTTGTCCGAGACGTACTTCACGAACAGCAGCGTCAGGATGTAGTCCTTGTACTGCGAAGCATCCATGCCGCCTCGCAACTCGTCGCAGCTTTGCCAGAGGGAGCTGTAGAGTTGTGATTTCTTGAGTGCCATTTGCGTCCAGTCTGATCACGAATATGTCGTACTGCGGTTGAACCCCCGCATCCCGTCGCGTGCTACTTAGGCTTCCTGCCGCTCGACATCAATTTACCGGCAGAGGCGGTGGCTAACCAGCGGCCGCATCGAATTCGCTCGCCGGCTTGGACTCCTAGTATCCGATCCTGCTCGCCAGCCTCAGCAGCGAGGCAGCACCGGCTTCCCTCGCGGGTTGGTCGCCCCGCAAGACGGCCTGAACCGCGGGGCCCCAGTCTGCGAACAGTCGTCTGATTCCGGGGAAGGAACTCGTCGCCGGCTCCAATCGTGTAAGCAGTTGCGACAGCCCTGGGCTGTCGGCATCACCGCTGTCGAGGATTCGACGTGCATGTTGGACTCGCTTCGCGCAAAGGACCGCGGCCGTCTCAGCCTGGGCAGCCACGCGGGTTGTCTGCAAGACCAGACGGTCCGAGAGCTTGCTCGCGAGGATCGTGGCGAGTCGCCGAAGAACGTCAGTCGCGGGCCCCGCCTCGCCCCGCAACGCACGAATAACCGCGACTCGGCGTAGGATTCCATGGACCGGGTAGTCGGCGGGACCATCGAGCCGGCTCCAAGGCCACTCGAGGGCCCCGGACCGGTCGACAGCGGAAAGGAACGCATCGGATTCCGCCGTGTCGGTGCCCAGACATGCGGCAACGCCCAGTCGGAACCAGTGTAGTTGCGCAAATCCGGCGGCCGCCGGCGAGGGCTCGTTCAGGTTGCTGATGGCCGCGGCCAGCGTTTCGTGCGTGTCCTGACGCAAGCTCAGGCTGCGAGCGAGGCAGCGCCGCGCCTCGGCGAAGTCGCCGAGTGCGGTTTCCAGTTGGCACCGGTACTGATATTGACGAAGCTTGTCTGCTTCGGCCGGAAACTCGTCGATGGCTTGCTCGCTGAGTTGCCGGGCGCCGTCCAGGCGGGCGGTATCGCCTTGGCATAGACCGGCAAGGATCTCGCTCTGCAGCCATGTCCCCAGGATGCGACCGTACAGGTCGCTCCGAACGCGTTCTGGAAACATATCGGGGAGCACCAGGTGGAACAGGGCGAAGACGAACCAATCCAGTGAACCGGCTTCGGGGCCGTCGCCCAACACAGTGATCAGCGGGGCGGCAATTTTCTCCAGCAGCCACATGGTCAGGCGATAACCCAATTCAACATCCCGGCGGACTTCGATGATCTGCTCGAGCCAACTAACCAGCATCGACAGGTGTTGGTCCCGTGCCGGGCTGCCCAGACCTGCCAGACGGACGCGAACCTCGTCCAGACGCTGCAAGGCGATAGTCCGAAGCTCCGGACTCATCGATTCGCCGCAGAACCGTTCCGCCAGCGACAACGCGGCTAGGCCGATCGCCTCCCCGGCAAGCTGCCCGTCGACACGCTCGATCAGTTCCCGGTAGACGAGACTGAAGTCGTAGGGTCCAAAGGCGTCGGCCAGGACCTTCGCGGTCTCGGGTTTGCAGGGATAGAAGTCATCGTGGCTGGCGTGAGTCAGCAAGTCACACAACTGTAGTTCCGGATCGTCCTTGCCGGAACGCACGTAGAGTTCATCGAGCACCCAGCCGTTCGACGCCTGGGCCAGCCCATGCCGCACGCCGGCCACGCCAAGGTACTCGACAATCCGGCGTTTGTACTCGTCGCGATCGAGAAACAGGAGCTCGCCATCTGGTCTCTCTTCTAATTGGACGCGAGCCGCGAAAATGCGGACTCGGATGGGAGACGCACCTTCCAGCCACTTCCGCTGGCAAATCCGCAGCACCAGCTCGGCAACCAGGTTGGTGTAGGTCGCGACACGGTCGCCGTATCTTAGCTGGCAGACCTCGGCACATCGCACGGATCTGCGTCATGCAGGATGCATATCGAACGCCGGAAGTTGGCCTCCCAACCGGGAAATCCTAGTGCGGATTGGGCTCGCCCGAGGGTGTTGAAAACCATGACACGCACTTCGGGTGAAACTAGACGTCGATCTGCCACCAGCCGATCCTGCCAGTGGCCGAGGATTTCGATCATCCGCTCGAACTGAAGCGGGTCGTAAAGCGCGGCGGCGTAGTCGGCAGCGGTTCGGGCCTGGTCGTCGTACGAAGAGGCCGGTCGCCGGTGCACGCGGTCAAACTCACGTTTCGCGACGCGGATTGCATCGGTGTAACGGCCAAGGTGCCGCTAGAGCTCGCCGATGGTCCGGTAGCGATCCTGATGGACGGATGGCGGAACGTCCGGGGCGACCGGGTGTTCGGCCAACCGTTGGACCAGCGCCAGCGCGTCCCGGTGCCGATGCTCCCGCTGGATGAGCACGCGCAGGCGTTCGCAAACGACACCGACCTGGTGGCGGTCAAGTGGAGTTGTTCGGCGAAAGCTGTTCAGCAGCCCGAAGTCGTCAAGTTTCCGGGCGAGTTCGGCGATCGAGTCCACTTGCCACACGTTAGCAAAACACTTGTCGAACGAAATCGCTTCGGGACAACGGCTGGGCCGGATCAGCAGGGTACCGCGTTCGTACTCGCGGCGAAACGCGGCGAGCTTGACGGAGATGTGCCCAACCGACTCCAGACGCTGGCCACCGGTGGGTTGCACGACGGCACAGGCACAACGCAGAAGAGGGTGCCGATGCTGTGAATCGGCGTCCAGGACCGCGAGAAACGCCGCAACGGTCATGCTGGCACCGTGAGCCTCCCGTCCCAGACGATCACTGATGGAGAACGCAAATAGCGGACGGGAGGTGTATATTCTTAAGCTCGAAGGGATGCCATTGTCCAGAATCGTCTAGCAGCACGTTCCGGTAGGGGGTGCGGCCAGGTGATGAGCGACGAGGCTCGCCTGCCGTCCGCGGCGTTCCGTCCCGCGAGGTGGGCCCGCAGGCGCGGTGGGAATAACGCGATGTCCTCGCGGATGCCCCGACGATCCATGGTCGACCCGAGACGAGTTCGTCGGCTCGCCCCCCTGGCCGGAGAGGGTAGATTCGCTTCTCGACTTCATACGCGTTTGGTACGCGTTTGCACTTGAAATACGTTTTTTTTCGTCATAATTGGGGGCGAAGTGCAAGCCACGCGAAACGGCCTAAGTGTGACTTCGCTGCCGGATGCGGATCACCCCAGTGCTCCGCAGATCCCTAGAACGAGTTGCAACCGGCATTTCCGCCTACGCCATATCCAAGCGGCAGATCGTAGAAGTTGAACTGCCGCTGCCACGTGCAACGGAATAGGCAGCGATCGCGGTGGTTCTTTTTCGACATGGCCGCCGAGATCGCCGCCCTCGAGCAACGCCGCGACAAGACGCAGGCGATCAAGCAGGGTATTGATGCAGTCGCTGTTGACCGGCCGGGTGCGGCTGGTGCCCTCGGCGGCCAGCATCTGCCGCATGCTGGCCGCACATCCAATGCGTGCAGCGGTCTCTCGTTCTCACGGACTTGCCCCCTTCGTGCCCAATGGACTAAGATAGCGCCACGCAGGGGAACGTGCGGAAGGCAACGAGTGGGGGAACGTCCCCGGGATCTGCAAGCGAGAGGGCCAGACGATGTTGCTTCCCTATGGCAGCGATGCTCCGTTGTACCACTTGCCGATCGTGACCGGCGCGATGATCTTGCTGAACGTTCTCGCCTTTTTCGGCGTCTGGACCCTGGAGGGACAGATCAGCGAAGAGGACTTCGAGCTTGTCATCAATCAGCTGATCCTTCAATACGGGACATGGAAGCCGTGGCAGTGGATCACGTCGAACTTTATGCATGCCGGGTTCATGCACCTGCTGGGCAACATGTTCTGCCTGTGGGGCTTTGGCATCGTCGTCGAGGGCAAGATTGGCTGGTGGCGGTTCCTGCTGGTTTACTTTGGGATCGGAATCACGCAGAGCGGCCTGGAGCAGACGCTGATGCTGTTTGCCGGCGAGGGCGGATCGCTTGGCGCCTCGGCGATCATCTACGGGCTCTTGGCGATGTGTGTCGTGTGGGCGCCCGAAAATGAAATGAATTGCTTTCTGCTGGTCGGTTTCCGCCCGATGTTAATCGATGTTAGCCTGTATACGCTTGGAACGGGAGCGGTCCTCATCGAGTTGTTCACAGGCTTCATGGCGGGGATGACCTGGGGCAGCCAAGCGCTGCATCTGATGGGGGGCGCGCTGGGATTCAGTGTTGGCATGCTGATGCTCAAAAAGGGCTGGGTGGACTGCGAAGGTTGGGATCTGTTCAGCGTCTGGACGGGAACTCAGAACAAAGCCCGCGAGGAAGAAACCGAAGCGGCGAAGAGAATCGTCAGCGCGGCACAGCAGAAAGCTCTAGACCAGTTGCTGGGTGCGGAAAACAAACAGGCGGCCGCTCAAGAGAGCACCTCGATCGCGGACGACCTTTTCCAGACGGCGATGCCGGTCGGCCAGTCAATCGACCGGGACGAGGCACTGGCCAAGATGCGGACAGCGATCGGCGCGTGCGATCCGCAGACGGCATATGGTTTCTTTGGACAGCTGGCCGAAGATCCCTTTGCGACGGATCTGCCGGAGGCCGATTTGCTCAAGATCATCTCGCTGTTCCAGAAACAGAAACTCTGGTCCGCGTCCGTGCCCGCGATGGCGGATTATCTGCAGTATTTTCATACCAAGGAATCGCCAATCCGCGTGCTGCTGGCGAAGATCCTGGTGCAAGTGGAGAAACGGCCGGGACAAGGGCTTGCCGTGTTGGAGAAGCTGAACGAGGCGCAGTTCAAGGACGACGATCGCCGGACGCTTGCGGGCTTGCGGACGCGCGCCGAGCAAATGCTGGCTCAGCACCCGAATGCCGTGGAAATGATCGAAGACTGGTAAACACCCATTCGCGTCAGTAGGGACGGGCCGTCAGCCGCCTGGCGGCATCTCGGCGAGTTTTTTCGCCGCCATATCGTGAGCAAAGGAATGGGGAGGGATCTCCTTGAGCGGAGTCAGATCGGAGCCGGCCGGCAACGCGTTGATCAGCGTGATGATCCAGCGCCGGTTGTCGTCCGCAAGCGTGTTGTCCTTGCCTTCCAGTTCTTGAATGTACCGCGGCACGTAGGGGAGTTCCGCCGCAAACTTCACCGCGTAATCTTTAACGACCGCTTTGAGATCGACCCGATTGAAATCCCAGTCGAGGTTCTGCACATGACTCGCCTCACGGGCTTCGCGGAGCTCAACCATCATCAGGTCGAGTCGCTCCCGGGACAACAGCCTGGCTCGTTCCTGAAGAAAACTCGATACGCCCATTCCGATCGCCGTTACGACGGCCAGCACGGCCAGGGCAATGCCGCCGAAAATCAACAGCCGCACGGCCATTGGCAAGGCGCCTTGGTCTTCTTCTCCGGTCGCCTCCGGCTTCTTTTTCGCTGTTCCGCTCGCCGCTCTGGGAACGGAGGCCGCCGGCGCGATGGCGAGATGCTTGCTGGAGTTGGCGCTGTAACCGCAGACGCCGCACGTATCGTCAGAGCCGGACATCGGGGAATCGCAGATGGGGCACGCCCGGCCGCGGCGCGCCGTGGTGGCGCTGGGCGAGACGGCGGTACCAGACGCCGCCGCGGGCAGCTCCCCCGCCTCGCTTTGTGTCCGGGCAAGCGACGGGATCTGCATGGCGTGACCGCACTTCTTGCACTTCGCCGTTTTGCCGGCCCAGGCGTCGCCCAATCGGTATTGCTGCTGACACGCCTCACAAGTCGCCGTGATTGCCATCGTTCGGTACTCCGTGCCTTGCCGCGGGGCTCTGCGATCGCAGCCGAATCTTACGTTCTTGCAATAAATAGTTAACCGGGTGGTTTTTTCAACGTCAAGCCCTCGGAACAGTCCGCTCGCCGGGCTATCCGCCGGCGATGGCTCCAATAACGAGCAATGGCTCCGCCCCCGACGCGACGGCGTCGGGCAACGAGGCGTCGGGCGCTTCATGGGACAAGTCCTGCTGGCAGGCGAAGAACCGCACGAACGGGCGGCGCTGGCCGGTGACGCGATCGCGGATCGTCCCCCGCAGCGCCGGGTAACGGGTTTCGAGCGCGTCGAGGACCGAACGCTGTGTGGCGGGACTCGGCACGTCGAGCCGCACCTCACCGTCGGCGTGCGCCAGAATTCGCAGATGGTACGGGAGTTCGACTCGGATCATGGCAACGTCTGGACCTCCACAGACACTACGGCCGGAAGGTCTCGGACAATCGCTGCCCAACTGTCTCCCGCATCGGGCGAGGCGTACACCTGGCCGCCTGTGGTGCCGAAGTACACGCCGCACCGATCGAGCGAGTCGACGGCCATTGCATCGCGCAACACGTTGACGTAACAATCGCTTTGTGGCAGACCGTTCGTCAGCGGCTCCCACTCGTTTCCCCCTGTGCGGCTGCGGTACACGCGGAGCTTGCCTTCCGGCGGATAATGCTCCGCGTCGCTCTTGATCGGAACGACATAGATCGTGTCCGGCTCGTGCGCATGAACCTCGATCGGAAACCCAAAGTCGCTGGGCAGGTTCCCGCTGATCTCGCGCCAGGATTCGCCCGCATCGTCGCTGCGCATGACGTCCCAGTGCTTCTGCATGAACAGTACCGTCGGCCGCAAAGGATGCATCGCGATGCGATGCACGCAATGGCCGACCTCGGCGTTCGGATCCGGAAGGACGTCGGGAGACACCAGGCCGCGGTTGATCGGCCGCCACGTCTGCCCGCCGTCGTTGGTCCGGAAGGCGCCCGCCGCCGAGATGGCGATGAAAATCCGTTGGGGATCGTTCGGATCCAGCAGGATCGTATGCAGGCACATCCCGCCGGCGCCGGGTTGCCAGTCCTTCGCCGAACCGTGGCCGCGCAATCCGGGGAGTTCCTGCCACGACAGGCCGCCGTCGCTCGAGCGAAACAACGCGGCATCTTCCACCCCGGCGTAGACGCTGTCGGGATCGGTCAAGGACGGCTCAAAATGCCAGACGCGTTTAAATTCCCACGGGTGCGGCGTGCCATCGTACCACCGGTGCGTGCCCGGCTCGCCGTCGTACGCGAACTGGTTTCCCACGGGCTCCCACGACTTGCCGCCGTCATCGGAGCGTTGGATCACCTGCCCGAACCAGTCGCTGGACTGTGACGCATACAGCCGATTTGGGTTCGCCGGCGAGCCTTTTAGATGGTAAATCTCCCAGCCGCCGAAGTGCGGTCCGCTGACCTCCCATCGCTGGCGCTGGCCATCGGCAGTCAGGACGAACGCGCCCTTGCGAGTACCCACCAAGACCCGCACACCACTCATTGCCCCGTCTCCTCGTTTGCAGGTGCCACCGAGATCATCCAAGACACGCCGAATTCCTCACGTTATTCTTTGCCCGAGCTTGTTGCAGACAAGGGTATCTAGGATTCATTGCGGATCGCCCGCGCTCCATTCCGCCCGGCAGATCTACGGCGAGCGCACATCATAGTGCGTACAGGAAATCACCGTGACGGATGTAGAGCCGCCTGCTGCAAACGGCCGGATGAGTCCAACCGGGCCCTCGCCGCCCCGGGGAATCGTGAACGTTCCCGTCAGGGGCGCGCGGCAAATGCCTTTCAGATGAAGTCGCGGCTTAGAAAGCAAAGTCGACGATTGAGAAATCGTCGGTCGATTGATCGGATCCATGCAAGGTTTGGGCGTGCTGCAATAGGCGATCCATCACTCTCTGGCCGGGCGGCAGGGTGCGGAGAAAGTCGAGGAACTCGTCGAATGTCCACATCTCGCCGTTGGTCTGTTCAATCTCAAACACGCCGTCGCTGAACAGGAGCAGTCTGGCCGCGGGGGCCAAATCCACGGTTTGCGCCTCGAATTCCATGTCCGGAATCATGCCGATTAGGGGCCCTTGCGATTCTAGCTGCGTCACTGCAACTTCGTGCGGCGTGGGGACCGCTCAACAGCAGGGCGGGCGGGTGCCCGCCGCCGGCGAAGGTCAATTGCCGCGTGCGAGGCCGATACACGCCGTACCAGATGGTGAAGAACTTGTTGTCGTGTTGCTCCAAACGCGGCATTCAACCCCGCCAGGACTTGACCCGGATCCCGAAAGTCGGTGCGGGGCAGGGCCTGGGAGCGGAGGATATTCAACGCCGATATCGACATCAGCGACGATCCCACGCCGTGGCCGCTGACGTCCAGCAGGAACACCGCAAAGTGCTCGTCGTCCAGCCAATGATAGCTGAACGAGTCGCCGCCCAATTGGGTGCAGGGGACAAAGCGCCAATCCACGCGCGCAGGCCCGCTGGGCAGCGGGTCGGGCAGGAGCGATCGCACGTACTTCGCGGCTTCCGCGATTTCGTCGCTCAACAATTGCCGGCTTTCGGCCAGCGCTCGATATGCTTCGTTCCGTTCCAGTTGGGCAATGTAGCCTTTGGAGTGATCGCGGACGCGGGCGACCAACTCCAACCGGTCCGGCAACTTGACGAGATAATCGTTGGCTCCGACGCCGAAGGACTCGGCCTTGACGAGCGGTTCTTTCTCCCGTAACACCCCCGTCCGTAGGTTCCGCATGACCGACAAATCGCTCCCCGACCCGGCACTGCTGGATTTGTTCCGCGCCGAACTCGAGACGCATTTGGCGACCTTGAATGCCGGGGTGCTGTCCTTGGAAAAGGAGCCGGGCGATTCCAAGCGACTCGAGTCGCTGATGCGGGCGGCCCATTCGATCAAGGGCGCCGCGAAATTGTCGGCCTTGATGATGCCGTCCAGGTGTCTCACCACCTGGAGGACTGTTTCGTCGCCGCCCAGCGCGGGCAGGTGGCGTTGGGCAGCGACCACGTCGATGTGCTGCTGCGGGCCGTCGACGCGTTGGGCCGACTGGGGACGTCCGCCGTTTCGGTTCCAGGCGAGAACTTGTTGCCGGCGGCCCTGGAACAACTGCTCGCCCAGATCGCGGCCGTGCGCAGCGGCCAGCCGCTTGTCTCTCCGCAGACTTTGCCGCCCGCGGCGGCCGCGGGCGCGTTCCCTCCTGCCACAACGGCTTCCCAAGCGGCGGTCTACGAGTTCGTCAGCGAAGCCAAGGAGCACTTGGCGGGCGTCGTGCAAGATGGACAGATCATCGGTTACGATCGGCGCTGAAAGATACTCCGTGTGAAAGTAGTCCCATCCTTCCGGGTGGGAGGCTCGTTCAGTTCTAGCAACGATTGGGCAAAGCTGTTCCTCAATCTGGACACACGCCTGCTCCGCCCCAATCGACGTCGGTTGTCCCTTCCGCAATTCAGTCTCCAGTTGAATGAACGCGTCTTCACATTGCTTCCGTTTTCCTTGCGCTGCCGAATCGCCGCCATACAAGAATTCGACCAGTTCAAAGAACTCCGAACGATGTGATGGGCCAGCCTCTTCTTCCCAGCGGCGAGTAAACAATCGGTAGGGCGTGGCTGAGAGCAGGAGGAGCGCCGGTGGATCGGCCGATCCGTCTCCTCTTAGCCGGCCAATCACGCGTTGTGCCGATTCTTGTTGTGGGTCCAGCAAGTCGCGAAACTTCTGGAATTCATCGAAGATCACGAGGTCCGGCCGAACCTCTTCGATGGCGCTGGCGGCCAGGGCATTTCGCAGATGTGCGATCAACTGCAACTTGTCGAGATCACCTCGCTCGTAGCGAGAGCGAAGTTCGGGCAGCAGGTGTTGTCGCTCGGCAAGCTGGAATTCCTCTCGAACGGACCGTGCAAACGCGTCACGCAAAGCCACGCTGGTGGCCTTGTCTCGGTGTTGAGCGATACAGCTCTTCCAATGGATTTTTGCGCTGCCCCGAAATACGTTCTCCCCCCATTCGTCAATCTGCCGCGAACTTTTCAACGACGGTGGCCAGATTCGATCGTTGGACATCGCAGGTCGAAATCCCGTCGTGTTTATCACGGATTTCTTCGACCAATGCCGCGTAGACGCCACGACCAATTGCGGATAGAGCCGCGGCTTGCCGAGCCCGGAGAAGTGCTTCCCGATCCGCCTGGTCCGCGGCTGCCCGAACCTTGGAGGACCAAAGTTCCAGCCGGTCGGTCATCTCGACACGATGTTCAACCAGGCGGGCCAGAAGCGACGGAGTTCCTTCGGTGTTCGGACGCTCGACCGAGAGGAAGCAGTTTCGAAGGAACCTTTCCTCGAAAGATTCAAGGCGAAAATCGAGGCGTCGCGTGGAGTCATTCCACTCGAATGGAGGCTTGGGAATGGAGCAGAAGATTAGCTCATCTTCGATCAGAAGCTGTCGGTCATCGTCCTGCAATTGCTGGCGCACTGGTCTCCGGGCTAGAGCGCGGTGAACCGCCTGACGCGACGGAATTGATCCGGTTGCGGTAGGTCGCAGAATTCGCCACGTTCCGAGTGCGGACCAGTAAGTCAAGCTCGGGGGCTGCGCAGTGGGCTTTGGATAACTGCGAGTTCCGATCACTCCCGTTTGGCCAGCGTCCCTAAGCCGCCGAGTCAGCTCCAGTTCCTGCTTCTCGATTGCGTCGGAAATCCGATGGCGTTCCGGGTGGTGAGCAATCCTCTCGTACAACCAAGGCGCAAAAAGGACGTAGCGTAACCCGACGCAGCGAGTCACGCGACAAGAGTGTCCATCCAAAACTCGACTGCATTCGACCAACCCGTTACCTTTACAGTTTTGTTCGGAATCAAGCGCAGAGTGGATGGTGTCAACCTGTTCGATCGGCCATCGGAAGGCCAACCTGCGATCTTCGGAAGTTCCAGGACAAACGCATTATACACCACCCTTAGTGCTGATTCCGACGGTGCGTCCTGCGGCCCAATTTGTACAGCCACGCGGCGCGTTCTAGCACGGCGCAATGACTTGCAACACACGGGACGCAGGATCTTGTCGAAACTGGTATCTTCGATGTCCGCGCCAGGTGACGCGGAAGCGGCGCACTCGCACCGGATGCTGATGAATCAGGGACAGCCTGTGCCGTCCGGCATCGTACCCAGCAGCGGCATCATACCCGCTGGCGGCCCGGGGGCCTCGCCCGCGGCAGGCGGCAGACTCTCGCGCAACGGGACATCCAGCCGCGAGTAGATCCGGTTCATCTGGAACGAGCGCGCGCAAGGCGGTTCTTTGCCCCAACGGGGCGGAACATGCCCGCCCGGGGCAGAGTGAAGCAGGGGCACCCGTGAGCGTCGCCCCGGGTACGCCGGACCCGGAACATGCCAGCCCTGAAAGGGCGAAACAGAACTCGCTGGGCGCTTGTTCCGCCCTTTCAGGGCTTTGCGTATCTGTGGATTCACAACCTGGGGCGTCGCTCGCGGCTCATGCCGCGTCGCTGTGCCCCAGGCTGATTTGTTTCGCCCCTTCGGGGCAATGACCGAGTCCGCATGTCAATCGAAGGGCTCGTAATGCGTCACCGCTTCGGCGGCCCGCAGCATTTGGCGAGATCAGCGGCGAGGTCGTGAACACGATCCTCTTCACCCTGTCCAACACCTGTCCCCCGGCCGATCATCGTCTGACGGCGCTCCGCTTGATTGGCCCGAAGAGTCCCGAGGAGAAGGACGCCTTGCTGCAGCAGGCCCTGCGCGGGCAGGCTGTGGCTGCTATAATACAGATTGAGCTGTCTCGGTGGCGGGAATCGGCTCGCCGATGTCCGCAGTGCCCGTTTTCCAAGGAGAAGAACATGCTGCAAATCACGATGACCATACCGGACGAATCGGTGACGAATCTGGCAGCCACGCCCGACGAGGCGAGTGCCCGGTTGCGGATGCTGGCGGCGGTCAAGTTGTTCGAGATGAAGGAACTGTCGTCCGGGGCGGCCGCGCGGTTGGCGGGCATCCCGCGCGTGGTGTTTCTCCAGCGGCTGAAGGATTTTGGTGTCGCCACGTTTCAGCAGAGCGAACAGGAGCTAATTGAAGAAATCGAAAATGCCTGACCTATGCCAGACGTCATTTGCAACACAACCCCCTTGCAGTACTTGCACCAGATGGGATGCCTCCAGCTCCTCCCCCAGTTGTACCAGCAACTGATTGTGCCGGAGGCAGTTGTGGACGAATTGCGGCAGGGCGAGCTGCAAGGAATGGATGTTCCGTCCCTCGGCGCGTTGGAGTGGGTCAGCGTCCAAACGGTTTCCTTCGTCGATCTGCGGCGAGTGCCCGCCGGATTGGATGCAGGAGAACGCGAGGTCCTGGCACTCGCGTTGGGAAAGGCTGATCCGTTACTGATTCTCGACGATGCCGCGGCGCGGAATCAGGCCCGTGTGTTGGGCATTCCCTTTACCGGGACAGTTGGCGTATTGATGAAGGCGAAGCGAACGGGACTCATTTCGGCCATTCGTCCCCGGCTGGACCAGTTGGACAGGGCGGAGTTCTATCTTCGTCCCGAGGTCCGCGGGCAAGTACTCGAACTGACGGGAGAAGGTCCATGACACATCCCATCGGTCAAGTCAAGTCGGGCGTGTCAGAGACAGGAAGCTGATCAGACTGGCAACGATGGTCGACAGCCCGACGCTTCTCTCGCCACCCTCGCGCGCGTCCAATTTCCAATTGGGCTGGCGCACGCTCGGATCCAGTCGCCGAAAGGTATCGCCAACGACCGCGGCGGCCTCGCACACGGTGTTTTGTTCCGCTCTTTCAGGGCTTTGCGTATCTGTGGATAACACAACCTGGGGCGTCGCTCGCGGCTCATGCCGCGTCGCTACGGACGCGGCCAAGTCCTTCTACAGGAGATGGGACTTTGAAGAACTGCCCGGCCATCGGTACCGGCTGTTTGTCAGCTACCAGCAACTCGAAGCGATGATGACGGACCGTCGGGTTGACGTACCGGATTGACGCAGTCACACTGATGAGGCTGCCGATCATCCGTCGCGGCCCGCAAGAGCGGTAGAAACTGTGCTCAGGAAGTGAAATGCCGCCATGCCATCGCCTGCAAGCGTGCTGATCGTCGACGACTCGCGGGAACGTCCGCGCCGCCTTGGAGGCGTCTGTGGCCGGCCAGGACGGGATCGAGGTCGTCGGCTCGGTCGTCAGCGGCCAGAAGGCGTTGGAGTTTGTCCAAACAACGCCGCCCGACGTGGTGACGCTGGACGTCGAGATGCCCGCCATGAATGGCCTGAAAACACTCCGCGCCATCCAACGTGTCAACGCGACCCGATCGCCCGCCGCGGCCATCGGTGTGATCATGGTCAGCGCGCACACCAAGCGAGGCGCGGAAGTCACCATGCAGGCATTGCGGGACGGCGCCTTCGACTTTGTCGCCAAACCCCGCGGGCCGAACTCCGATGAGAATCGGGAACAGCTTCGCCAGCAGCTGGTGACCAGGCTTCACCAATTCCTGCTCAGCCGCAAACGCGCGGCGGGGAGGCAACCCGCAGCGGAACCGCCGGCGACGCCCAGGGGTCCCCTCGATTCTTCCGGCCGGCGCCGCCAATGGCACCCGGGGGCTTCACGACGCCCGGTTCGCGCGTTATTGATCGCCGCCTCGACCGGCGGGCCCAAAGCACTGGAAACACTGTTGCCGGGACTCTGCGAACGCACGGACGTGTTGATCTAGTTCGATGAGGCCAGGCGGCGCAAGATCTGCAGCCAATTCTTCGCGATGCTCGCCGATGGCGGCTGGCTGCTGCTGGGCGCTGCCGAGAATCTGTCCGGCATCAACGGACGGTTTACGTCCGTCCGCTTCGGCGATACCTTGGTGTATCGGAAGCCTCCGCGCGCATCGGCTCCGTAACCGCGTCCTGCGAAGACGCCCAGCGAACGGTAAACCGCAGCAGTGCAAGGCCCACAGCGACACGGCGAGGCGCAGGCCGCTCGGACACGTATAATCAGAATCGGATTCAGCAGATCACAGCGTCTTCGGCGTGCCAAACAGCCCCGCGTGACCCGGGGCGATTTTGCGGGGCAGGATTATGAGCCAGGGAGTGAATGAACTTGCCGTCGGCAACGCCGAGGATGATCGGCACATCCTCGATTCCTGCCCGAGCCGTGACGGGGCCGACGGAAGTATCGAAGGGGTGCCGTACCTGCCAAGTGCTGCAGGACGCGGACGATGAAAGCGTGCTCACGTATCTCGCGCAGTGGGACACGCAGGACGAGGTCGAAGAGCATTTCCGTTCCGAGCGATTCCGCCGGCTTCTTCCCTATATCGAGATGTCGGTTGAGCCTCCCCAAGTCGACGTCAGTGTCATCGACCGAATCGGAGGAGTCGAATTTTTGGTGGCGGCGCTTGGCAAGAACTAGACCAAGCGAAAGACAGGGCTCTAACACGAAGGAGAAATGCATGAAACGAGTGATCTTGACGGCAGCGTTCGTGGCTTGTGGTCTGGCGTCGGCGATCGGGGCCGAAGCGGATCGCCAAGACGCGGACGAGGCGGCGATCGGTAAGGCCGTGGAGTCTTATGTCGCCGCGTTCAACCAAGGGGATGCGAAGGCTTTGGCGGCGCTGTGGTCGCCTGAAGCCGTCTATACGAACCCAGCCAGCGGGGAGCAGGTAGTCGGTCGAGAAGCGATCGAGAAGCAATTCACCGCCATTTTTGCGGAAGCGAAAAACGCGAAGTTGGAGGCGACGACGGGCTCCGTCCAGTTCGTCTCGCCGAACGTCGCCGTCGAACAAGGGATGGCCAAGGTGATTCGGCCGGATCAGGCGCCGGACGAATCCGAGTACACCGCCGTCTACGTGAAACGCGACGGCCAGTGGTTGCTGGATCGCGTCACCGAGGAAGACGTGGCCGCCGTCCCGTCGCACTACGAGCACCTGAAAGAATTGGAATGGATGATCGGGCGTTGGGTCGACCAGGATGACGATGCCACGGTCGTCACCGAATGCAACTGGACGCGGAACAACAACTTTTTGACGCGTTCCTTCACGATCCAGATTCGCGACCGCATCGACATGGCCGGGATGCAGGTCATCGGCTGGGATCCGTCGACCAAACAGATTCGTTCGTGGGCTTTCGACTCGGACGGCGGCTTCGGCGAGGGGACGTGGAAGAAGAAGGACAACCGCTGGTACATCCAGCAGAGCGGTATTCTGCCGGATGGGCGGAAGTCCTCGTCGGTGAACATCATCACGTGCGTGGATGACAGTACATGCACGCTGCAATCCGTCAACCGCACGGTGGATGGCGAACTGTTGCCGAACGTCGACGAGGTCCAGGTAACGAAAGAGTGATTGCGGGCAGGCGGAACCCGGAAACAAGAGAACCAAGCAAATCAATTCTTATGAGGGAAAGGTCATGAAACGTTTTTTTCTGCTGCTGGTATTTCTGTCAGCAATCTGTCTTGTGGCGACCGAGAACCTGATGGCTCGCGGCGGAGGTGGAGGCCGTGGAGGCGGGGGCGTCTCGCGTGGTGGCGGCGGTGGAGCGATGAGCCGTCCCAGCCCGTCGGTGAGCCGTTCACCTTCAGTCAGTCGTCCGTCGCCTTCCATCAGTCGGCCTACGACGCCAAGCGTTTCGCGTCCCAGCGTGTCGCCTCCCAGTGTTTCACCTCCCAGACCATCGCAACCGATTGCCGGCACTCGACCCAGTGCGGCTACGCGACCCGGCCCGGGCGTCGCTTCCCGGCCTTCCGCGGGCGACTTGCAGAACTTCTTGGACATCCGACCTTCGGGCGGTGCAGGGCGGCCTAGCACGCTTCCGGCAACACGGCCGGGCAACCTGGCGGGTGCGGCTGCGGGGGGCGCGGCTGGCGGTGCTGCCGCCGAGTTCCTGCACAACCGAGGTACCGAGGGCCGTCCGGGCCCCAGCCAACTCCCCGCAGGTGATCGGAGGCCGGCTGCGGGTCGAGTCGAAGACCGCGCCGACCTAGCGGGAAAACGCACCGACCGTCTCGACAGCCGCACGGATCGGACGGACAGCCGCACGGATCGTGTTGAGAGTCGCACGGATCGGGCGAGCGACCGCATGGCCAATCGGCCGGAACGGATCGAGAACCGCCAGGAGTATCGTGACAATCGCGTCGAGCGTCGTGGCGAGATCCTCGATCACGTCAACAATCATCCGATCCGCGACTTCTGGTCGGACTATCCCGGCTGGGCGGCCTGGCGGATCACCCGGCCGTATCGCTGGGCCACGTGGGGGGCGATCACCGGCTGGGTCGGCTATGGCTGGAGCGACTCCGTCGTCTACTCCTACGGCGACAACGTGTACTACGAGGGCGATTCGGTCTACTATGGGGACCAGCCCGTGGCCACGGCCGAGGAGTACACGCAGCAGGCGGAGGCGATCGTTGCGAGCGCTCCGCAGGTCGCCTCGGACCAAGCCGAATGGATGCCGCTGGGCGTGTTCGCCCTGACGCCCGATGGCCAGGCTTCGGGACCGGATCCGACGCTGTTCCTACAGTTGGCCATCAGCAAAGAAGGGATCATCAACGGCACGCTCAACAACTCGGCCACCAACAAAACGCAGACGATCGAGGGCATGGCCGACAGAGCGTCTCAGCGCGCGGCGTGGACGGTGGCGGGCCAAAGTCGGCCGATCATGGAAACGGGGATCGTCAATCTGACCGAGAACACGGCCCCGGCTCTGATCCACTTCGCCGACGGACAGACGCAGCAGTGGCTGATGGTGCGGCTCGAAGACCCGGCCGCCAACCAGTAGGCAGATTTCCGCTCGTTGGTTTTATTCAAAGACGATTGTAGCCACAAAAGGCACAGGAGACACAGAAACATGGATCCGCTCAATGCCCTCTTGTGCCTTTTGTGCTTCTTGTGGCTACTCTCCGCTTGATTCAACGTCGAAGCCAACCACATCACCCGAACCGCTCGGCGAAGGTCGCGGCCTAAGGTAGGCATCAGTCATCGTTGCCCGTCGGGATTAGGTCAAGTTGTTTTACGACGGAGTCGATCCCCACTTGCCACAGCCTGGCGAGTTCCGCGGCGGCTTCGATGCGACGCGCGTGATTGGCTTCGATTTGATCGTACAACTTCGTCATTTCCGCCCGCTGGTCGTCATTCAGTTTTCCTGCCCGGCGGAGACCGTCCAATTCTCGCCACCTCTCTCGAACTCCGCGGGTTGGAACCTCGTTCGCTGCTTGAACCATTTCGTCTCCTCTCCCGTCAAGGCGGCAAACGGGAACGCCGCCTCGTTGGAGAAATGATCGCGGACCAGATCAGCAACCATCGTTTCTGGGGCGCGGCCAAGCTCGGCAGCGCGATCGCGAATTCGTTGGTCAAGCGGAGCTGGTAATTCGAGGGTAAGTGTCATCTGCGCGTTCCTTAACTCAAGAGCATATGTGAATGCCACCAAGAAATGTGCCCAACGGGTAGGGTTTCCTCGTTGTCGACGAGAATCGGCATTGGAATCCGGGTTCGAGCGGCGGATCGCGAAGTTCACGGCGGCTTGTCTCGGAACTTCGACTAACGAGTCGTCAGCATCGTCGTGCTGGTCGATCTCGACGCCAAACTGGCATGGATCGGCAGCGTCGTGTCCGCGGACGACGTAGACCATTTGGCCCGGCAATTCGATGTCCGTCCCAGTTTGATCGAACATCAAATCCGAAATCACCGCCTGGCTTGGCTCGAAGAAGAGTGACGCGGCCAGCCGGGTCGCTGGGGCCGGTCGGTCAGCCCGTAGCGGGCTGTGAGTTCGATCCCGTCCGCCGCTTCCTCGCGAGTCGTCTTCCGTTTGCCCGAGTTCGCCCAGGCGTCAGACGACTCTGACGGAGACCAAAGCGACCTTCAACAGCACCAGTCCGAGCACGCCTGTCGGCAGCACCAGCGCCGCCAGCATGTCCCACTCGCCCCAGAACACCCAGACGGTCCCGCACAGGGCGGCGACCAGTCCAGCGGCGAGCACGCCGCGGTGCGCGCTCAGCAGCGGGAGCAGCAGGACCAAAGTCACCCAAGCCGCTACGACGGCGGCCGGCAGGTAGCCCCAGAACATGCGTAGCAGCCCGCAGACGAGGCCGGCAGCCAGCATCATCAGTAGCATCGTGCGCAGACTGAACTGAAAGGGCGTCTGCGGTGCGGGCGGCTGGTCGACAGGTTCTGCTTCCCCAGCTTCGCCATGTCGTCCTGCGTGCAAGAACAGCAGGAAGATCGCCGGACCAAAGGACCAGATCATGACGTACAAGCCGCTCAGAATGCCGATCGCCGTCGCCAATCCTACCAGGCATCCGGGACGGCGGCTGACGACGATGTGCGACGGGACCGCGGCCAGCATTTCGGCCACACTGCCGGCGAACAGCAACCGCGCCAACTGGGAGATGGCCTGATACCGGGGCATGTTTTGCGTATGTGCGTACAGCAACATGCCCCAGAAAATCCAGGTGGCCAGCAAGGCTCCCCAAAACACCAACGATCCGCCCTGCGAATCTTTCTCCTCGAGCCGGAACAGTTCACCCAACGCCACCGTCAGCCCGGCGACCAGGACGGCCAGCATCAGCGACGCGGCTGCCACTGGCATCAGCAGCCGAGGCCGGCGGATCGGACGGCACAGGTCCTTGTGTCCCGCGCCCAAGATGAACACGGCCAGGCTCGCCACGGTGACCGTCAACGGAACGGTCACCGGCCATCCCTCGCCGTGAACAGCCATCGCAAACAGACTGCCCACCAGGGCCAGGTAAAACAGCAGTAGCAGCCAACGGACGATGCGCATCGGCGGACAACCAACCAGCGATTAACAAACAAGCCAGCGACAGGCCGAAATCAAGGCGTCGCCGGTACATCGTGCCAGAAGCCCGATGTTTTGGCAAGCCGAAGGGGTCGAGGCGGACGTTCGTCGCGCACGTTCTTCAGCACTGGACCCGTGAGCCAACTTGTCCAGCACCAACTCAATGACTTTGACGTTGGTATCGTCAATCCAGGCGACCCCGTTTTCATCCAACACGATGTGGCTTGCCAGAACCGCTGTCATGAGTGATTCCCTAAGATCGATATCCCGTCACCTCCATAATTGTCGCCGTGTCCTCGGCACCAAGCAAGGCCACTGAACGCCATTCATCGGCGATGGCTTCGATAACGAGCAATGGCTCCTCCCCGACGTTCTACGGTGAGCGCACATCCCGTCGGCACAGGTCAGCGAGCCTTGCCCCAAACCCGCTCGGCGTACATCGTCTTGCCGGTCTTCCAATCGAGGCAGATCCACTTGGCATTGCTGTTGCGATCCGCCACTCTTGGAATGGCCGAGGTATCCGTGGTGAAATCAGGGAGACGGCCCTGGCACCGTTCCGCTCACGCGTGGCTCGAGCGGCGGCTTATTTGTCCGCGGATTGCGTCACTCCGGGCAGAGGACTAAGCGACTTGTTCGAAGGCACATAATACGGGATCGGCGTTTCGGCCAGTTGGAACAGGGTCTGGCGCAGGATCGCGTCGCGGACGTTCGAATCGGTGGCTTGCTGGCCGAAGATTGTAACACCCTTGGGACTGTACGAAAACTCGTGCTGCCACAGTGCGGGGCCGCCGCCGCTACTGGTCAGTTCCATCTTGATGTTGACGTTCGTGGCCTGCACGGTGCGGCCCGTTGCAGGGCCGACGATGCCCTGCCGCTCGTGCAACGTCTCGCCTTCCGACTCGCCGTACGAGACGTTCAGCACGACCGGCCGGTCATCCTCGACGCGGATGCCGTCGCCCTGGAAACGCTGGCGGAAAAAGTCCGCCAATTTGTCCGACGTCTCCGCCGGGTCGCCGAACCGCAGCTTGTCGACGTGGACGTTCAAGCTGACGGACATGTCCGGCTTCAAGGGGGCCGCGGCGTCGTCCCGCATCGCCGTCAGGCTGGCGTCGATCTCGCTCCAAGGGATCGGAATGAACCGCAGGGTTCTCCGGTTCTGCGCACCGGTCGTGCTGACGATCCAGCCGTCGGCCAGGGTCCGGCGGGCCTTGAGCCGGTCGATGATCGGCAGGCTCAGATTCCACACGACTCGGCGGGTCGTCCGGTCGACCAACGTGCCTCCGAACAGGCACCAGCCGCGGTCTCCCATCCACTCGATCGCCGCGCCGCCATAGGCCGACGCGAGCGGCGACTTGCCGGGTATTTCAAGCGTATCGCTGAGCGTGCCGGAGGCGACATCCAGCAGGAGGACTTTCGAGTTCGTATCGGCGTAGACCAGCGCTAACTGGAGGCCGTCGGGCGAAAACGCTAGGCCCTGGAGCACACCCGGCGTAGCGTGCAGCAGGTCCTTGACGTCCAGGGCGCCCGCCACTTGGCCGGTGGACGCTTCGTACACCGTCAGTTTGTCTTGGCCGGCCATCGCGGCGAAATAACGTCCGCCGGGGCTGACCGCCGTGTGCCCCTCGCGCACGCTGTCCGAGATTAGCAGATCGTGCAGCTGCTGTCCCGATGCCACGTCCCAGAAACGGAGGCTGTGCCGCACCCCTTTGTTCCAGAAGCCGGACGTAAAGCTCACCAGACGGTCGGAGCCGAGGAACTCGAACATCCCGAGGCTCAATTTCGGGTCGTCGCACTCGATCTCGCGTGCGAGCTTGCCGGTCTGAAAGGACCACAGTTCCACCGTCGTGCGGCGACTTGAATCCCGCGACTTGACGGCCAGATAACGGCCGTCCGCACTGAGCGCGACAGGATTGCCGCTGTGGACGGCGTCCTCCAACTGGCCGGCTTTCTTCTGCGTCAACAGGTCCCACAGTTGAACGTCTTTGCCGCCCAAGATGTTCAAGCCGAGCACGACGAAGGGGCTGGGCGTATCCGGATACAACACGATATCGCTGCCGTACGGCACGGATAGGTTGGCGGACAGTTTTGCGGGCCAGTCCACGGGCGCCGGAGGCGGGTCGAGCTGGACTTGCCATTTCTTTCCCCCGGTCCCGGCAGATGCGGACGCCGAAGCGGACGCGGGGGGCGTTGCGGGCGTTGCGGAACTGGCGGGGGCGACGGCCGGCGGCGTTTCCACTGCGGATGTTGCCGCGGGGGTGGACGAGGCGGATTCCGTGGTCGGCGTCTGCGCCGTCTGCTGGTCCGGCGACTTGGAAAACAGCATCGAGCCGACCAACAGGGCCAGCAGCAACAGGACCGCGCCACCGCCGACGGCGGCACAGATCAGCAGGAGCTTTTCGTTGTGCGACTCGCTCGCGCGCGGCGCGGGGCTCTTCGGCAAAGAACCGCCCGGTCGCCCGGCGGCAGCCGGAGCCGGTCTGCCTCCCAACCCGGCGGCGGACAAGTCGACGCCGCCCAGTCCCAGCGGATCATCGTCCAGCGGCTCCACGTCCAAAGCGCTGGGGATCGCCAGCACGCCCCCACAGGCCGGACACTTGACCCGCTTTCCCGCTAAATCATCCCGAGCCGCGAACGCTTTGCCACACTGGCATCGGACAGGAATCGACATACAAGTTATCCTTAGATTAGACGATCTTGATGAGGTAAACGGAACACCCCGCTCCCGCCCTCCTTCGCGCTCGAGGGCCTGTCTCAAAGAGACGAGCGCTACGTGGAATTCAGCGCCAGACGGAAACCCGTGTAATCGTTGCTGTTGCCCGGCCGGTTCATGCTGCGGCGGGCGGGCCGGCAGTTCTTGCTGTTGCTACTCCAACTGCCACCCCGGACCACTCGATCGACGCCTTGGCCCGGTCCCTGCGGATCGACCGTCACGGCGCCTGCATAACGTTGATACTCGTCCGCCCCGTACCAGTCTCCAACCCACTCCCACACGTTCCCGACAGTATCATACAGGCCCCAGGGGCTGGGCGCATAGGATCCAACCGGCACGGGGCGATGGAAACTTTGCTCCTTGGCGGGAAAGGGAACCCGGTATTGGGCACCGACGTCAAAGTTCGCCTGCGACGGCGACAGCGAATCGCCCCACGGGAAAATAGTGGCCGTCTCGGCCCGCGCGGCGTATTCCCATTCCGCTTCGGTCAGCAGCCGATACCCGTCCCCGCCGGCCGCCGTCACCGTCCCGCTGATGATCTTGTCGCCCGCAAGTTGTTCGTCGGCCAGTTTATAATACGGCTGTCGCCCTTCGCGTTGGCTCAGCCGATTGGCAAAATCAACGCATTCGAACCAGGTGACGTTTTCGACCGGAAACTGGCTGGTGTCCAGCTTCGCCACTTTGGCATTGCCGTCGCCTTGAGCCGAGAACCAGCTGGGATTCTTGCCGGTCACTTCCTGGTATTGGCTCTGCGTCACTTCGTGCTGTCCGACCAGAAAATCCCGCGAGATTCGCACTCGGTGGCTCGGCCGCTCGTCGGCGCTGGCGTCGATCTCGCCGGGGCCCGCTCCCCGCTCGTACTGGCCCGCCGGAATCAGCACGAACGTCATGTCGAGCGAATTCCGCCAAACCTCCCTCGGGCTGTCCGGGACGCGCGATAGTCCCGCGGTCTTGGCCGTCGAACCGGTGGCGGGGGAGCCCTTGCTCTCGGGCGGCGGTTGGGGTTCGTCCCGTGGCCGGCTGTCGCGCGCCAGCCGGGCGATCGTCGTCAGCTGCTCCTGGACTGTCTGTTCCGCCGCGGTCCGCCGTTGCGTTTCCGACTTGAGCCGATCGCGAGTCCGGGCCAACTCGTCGCGGTCCGCCAGCGACTGTTGGTTCAGCTTGGCGGCGCGGGTTTCCAGCTCCTTCGATTGGCTCGCGTGCTGGTCTAGCTCGGCCGTCAAGCGGTCGATTTCGCCCCGTAATCGCTGCTTCTCGGCTTCGACCATCTGCAGGGCTTCGACGCTGGCTTTCGTGCGCGCGGCGCGTTCTTCGGCGGTCTCTTCTTTGGCAAGCAATTCCTCCAACCGCTGCCGGGCTTGCCCATAATCCCGCTGGGCCAGCGTCCAGTCGCAGGCTCGCCACGCCGCGCCGCCGTGTTCAGCCAACTCGGCGACGGGCCGGTGCGATTCCAATCCGCGGAGCCGGTCGCTGACGTTCTGGTCCAGCAGTTCGTATTGCCGCTGGACTTCGGCCGCCCGTTCCGCCAAGGCGTTCTCGCGAGTCAATTCGGCCACGTCCCGCTGCAGGACATCCAGCCGCGTCCACGCCTCCTCCGCATGGCCCCTGGCCAGCAAGTCGCCGATCTCCTTGTAAGCCGCTTCCGCCGCCCGCTTGCGGTCCATGATCCGCGGCGACTGTTCGACCCAGCGCATCGCCTGCAGCGCGGTGCCCAACGCCTCGCGCCGCGGATACGACCGCTCCAGAGCGGCGTTGATCCGAAGCACCTCCCGCAGGGCGTCCATAATGGCGTACAACGTCCGTTGTGCCTCAGACCGCTCGCCGCGCACCGACTGGCTGTTCCACTGGTCCTCCAGCTGCCCGATCTCCTCCAATCGTCGGGCAATGGCCGGATCGCTGCCGTACGGGATATCCGCCGTCTGCCGTTTCAAACGGTGGTACTCGCTCTGGGCCAATGCCCGCTGCGTCTCGCCGTGGCGCCACCAGAACCCCACGGCAACCAGCAGGAACACGGCCGCCATGACCAAACAGATGGTTGCCGTCCGCTGGCGCTGGGGCCGCCGCACGCGCTCGTCAAACAGATGGGCCGCCATCTTCCCGGCCAACCGCGCGCGCTGCTGCGGGTCGCGCAGGCCGCTGGCGACGATCCGTGACAAGCTGCCGGAGATCCCCGCTTCGCGCAGTTGCCGGCGGCAAGCGACTATGTGTTGGGGATCTCCCGAACGGGTTTCGTTGGGCGGCGGCGATCTGCCCGTCAGCACGTGGACCGCGAGCATGGCGCAATTGAAGATGTCGTCCTCGGGGCCGGCCCGCTTCTCACCGCGCAGCTGTTCCCCGGGTGAATAGCCGCGATTGCCCAGCGGATTCCGTAGCGTCGTGTGCTGTGTGGCCCGCACGATCTCGCCCGCTTCGCCAAAGTCCAACAGCCGCACCTTGCCCCGCTGGTCGACCAGCACGTTGCCGGCTGACAAGTCGCGGTGGGTTATATTCCGCTCGTGCAGGGCTTGGACGCCGGACAGCAGCTGTTCGAGCAACTCGATCCGCATCGCCCGCGACGGCTTGTTGTCCGCCACGTATTCGTCGATCGGCTTGCCCCGAACGTATTCCAGGACGAGGAACGGCTGGGTTCCCGGTTCGTGATGCGACAAGTATGTTTCGGCCGCGAACTGGCGGGGAAACTCCGGGCCTTCGACGGTCTTCGCCTCGTTCTTGAAACTCTCCACCAGGTCCGGCGTTTCGCTGTGGAATACTTTGATCGCCGCCGGCCGTTTGTTCAGCCGGTGCTCGGCGTAGAACACCGTGGCAAACGCGCCTTGGCCCAGCTTGGCCGTCGGCAGCCCGGGCGCGCGTTTGATCTGGAACCCCGTCCGTTCGATGGCCGCCCGAGTCGCGGGCCAGATGACATGTTCGTCGTCCGCGATGCCCAACGCCGCGTTGATGTCCAAGCCGGCCATGATTAGGTTCTCTCGCGTCTCACCCCAGAGTCCTGCGAAGCTCGCTCAAGGCCGCGGCCCGCAGCCGGTAAAACTCGCTCTTGGAAATCTCCAAATCGCGTTCGATGGCGTCGGCGCGATCGCCGGAGACGAACTCCCGCTGGATTACCTCCGCCATCCGTCGTTGCTGTCGGGTGCCGGCCGCCCAAACCGCCAACGCCTCCAGCACCCCTTCATAATGCAGGCCGGGGCATTCGCGGTTCAAATCCTGCTGACGCTCCTCGGCCAGGCAGCCCAGCAACTCGTCGTCGCACGACCGCTCGTGTTTTGCCCGCCGGCAGCGGTCGAGCATCAAGTTGGTCATCGCGCGGGACACATAGTTGCGCAGATCCCGGGCCGACCTCATCTTGCCCACGAGATCCGGAAACCGGTCCAGCACCCGGACGAAGAATTCGTTCAGCAACTCGGTGAACCGCGTGCCGGCGTGTTTTTCGCCGACCGTCGCCCCGTAACGGGCGAGCATCTGCGGCCGCAGCGCGTGGTACAGGTGACGGTAGACGATTTCGACGATCTCGCGGTCCAAGCGTTTCGTCACATCGTCATCCTGAGCGCCACCCTGTCGGCGTTGGCCGAGCAAGTCTGCCAACCGTTGTTCGTCGGAAGTCGTCATGGGATTAGTGTACCGTTTGCCCCCGTCGGCTGTCACTTCGGCTTGGCCGGCTTTTGGGCCTTTTTCGCAGCTCCCCGGTCGGCCTCATCACTTGCGGGCGACGGTGTACTTTCGGCGTCGTGATACGTCTTCAGGGCTTCCAGCCGGCTCCAGGCGCGGCCTACCTGGTTGCCGGGCAGCGCGTCGACCGGGGCCAGATTGCGGCGGGCTTCGTTGCGGGCTTCCGCCTTTTGCACATCCTGTTTCAGCCGATCGACCGTCTGGCTGACGTTCGCGGCGACCGTCTGCCGGCCCGCCGTGGCCGACGAGATCAGGTCGAGCGTGGCGGATTCGACCTGAGCTTGGTCCCGGCGGCTTCTGAGTACCGCCACCTCTTGGTCCAAACCTTCCAGCGCCGTGCGCATCTCGCTCAGCGCCCGCTCGCCCTCGGTCAAGCTTTTCTCCAAGCGTGCCAAGCCGTCCCGTTTGATCTCCCGTTGGCGCGATTCCCGGTCCTGCAAGGTCATCAAATCGTCCACTTCCTTCTGGAAATCGGCTATCGAAAAGTCGGTACTGGCGAACCGCACGGCGGCCTGGCTGCGGGCGACGGCGGTCTTCAGCACCGGATAGGCCTCGGCCAGCAACCGCTGGCGGCGAGCCACGCTCGCGTCCAGCTCCGCGACGTCCTTGCGCAACTGCTCGACCTGCGAGCCGGACAGACTCAATTCGACTTGCCGGTCGATCAGCTGTTGGCGGGCTACCTGCAGTTCGTTTTCCAGTTTGCGGTCGTGGATCGCGTCGGGAATCTGCTGGGTCAGGTTATCGACCGTCGTATCGGCCGTCGCCCGAAAATAGCCGGTCAATTCACACAACGACCGGCTGGACACCACAACCAACCCGCAGATTGCGATCGTCAACGAACCGGCGATGATCACCAGGTTCCGCATCATGATTGAGGCTCCCTTGTCGTCCAAAGTGTTCGTGGCCAAGCATCATTTGTCCGGACTG
>Ga0351864_10173_pt2 | contig 26799 bp, 7 predicted proteins | sample TotcelHFGM3001L9_FD_206758 | JGI IMG/M metagenome (GOLD analysis project Ga0351864, IMG submission 206758) | Enriched cells from coal bed in the Powder River Basin, Montana, United States - Total cells FGM rep2 HSBNCT.FGM.300.1.L9 ... | reverse complement strand
AATCTCGGGTGCGCGCCGGGCAGGATGTCGTCAAGCAGATTCGTCACGCCCGCCGATTTGGGTTTGAGCAGGCCGCCGTCGAAACGGATGACGAACGAGTGGTTCCATGCTTGGGTGATGGGCGCCGTCCCGTACCAGTCCAGGTACATGCGGTCGGTAAGCAACGTGCCGTCTGCCGCCAGGTTAATCGTCAGGCTGTCGTCCCCCGCATCGGGCGCATCGCTCGCGGTCCGGTGAATGATTTCGTTCACGGTCAGAATTCCACCGGTCAGATTGACAACGGCCTTGCCTTTTTCCAGGTGCTGCAGGCTGTCTGCGTTCACGGTCCCGCCACTGATGTTGATCGTAGGACTGCCGCCGTTCTGGCCAGCGATGATCGATCGTTGGACATCAAGTTGCGTGCCGGCACCGCTGATGTTCACGACGGGACTGCCGCCACCGATGCCGGCGATGAAGTCCTGTCCGACGCTGATGGTTGCCGCGTCGCCGATATGGACGACGGGCGCTCCACCGTTGAAGCCCACGATGAAGTCGCCGGCTACGATGACTTGCGTGGTCCCACCGCCAATATTGCCGGTGGCGTTTACTCCGCCTCCCGTCATCAGATCGAGTCCCACCTCGAGCATGCCGCTGGTCACGTCAAGCCTTCCCGTGTCGCCGATTTGATAGCCCGCCAGCAGGGAGCCCTCGGTTCGTACCGTCCCGCCGGTGATGCTGAGTGTCGCTCGCTGGACGAACACGCTCGCCGGACCGTAGGAGCTGCCCGGACCATACGTGTCGATGGCGGTGCCCGTGAGGTGTAAGATTCCGGCGGGCACGGCCAATTCGCCACCAAGAACGAACAAGACATGCAACGTGGTGGCCTCCGCCGTTGTCAAACTTAGCGTCCCAGTGCCCCATTTCTCCAGCCGTCCGCCGCCGGCCACAGGCGTGGCAAACTCGACGTCATTGCCGTTGGTATCGATCATTGACCGAACCGTCGGCGGCCCCGTCACGATGCGGCTGGACAGGTCCTCCGTGATGCCGGTGCCGTATCGCAGGGTGGCATTATCCTTGAATTCAATAGTTCCACTGGTTCCCAGGGCGTTTGCGTGATCCACTCGGATGACGCCGGCGTTGAACTGGACGGAGTCGTCGTCGAGGAACGTTCCACCGCCGTACGTGTTCTCGCCCCCGAGGATCAGGGTGCCCGCCCCACGCTTGATCAAACCATCCGCACCGCTGCCGTTGTCGGTGATCACGCCGTTGTAGGTGAGTGTGCCGTCGGTGACCACCCTGATTGCGCCCATCCCGGAGCCGTTGGGATCACCCAACGTGATTCCCCGCTGGGCATTCAGTTCGAAGGTGCCTGTCGCCGTCAGCTCGCCCCGCAGTTCCAAATGCCCCGGCGTTGCCTCGGCAGGGGGCGTCCCCAAGGCGCGGTCGGCGGCGATTTGCAGCTTGCCCTGCTCGACCGTCGTCCCGCCGCTATAACTGCTCGTCCCCCCCAGGGTCAAGATGCCCGGTCCCGCCTTGACGAGTCTTGCCGCGCCCGCACCGCGGTCGGTGATCGCGCCGTTGTAGATCACCTCCTTGTCGGTGGCGGTTTCCAGTGTCCCCGTGCCGCCTGTTTCGCTGCCCAGGGCCATGCCCCGATTGGCGTTCAGCGTAAGGGCCGTCACCGAATTGATCCGGAGCGTCCCTCCGTCGATTACCAGGTGGCTGGGGGTCGGACTGCTCGGCGGTGTCCCGAGGCGGTTGTCGCTGGCAGTAATTTCCAACACCCCGCCGAGGATGGTCGTGGGACCTGAATATGTATTCTGTTGATTGAGGATGACCGTGCCATCCGTCGTCTTGTTCAGCCCCACCGCTCCGCTCAAGTTCGTGCTGACGGTTCCGCTGTGCAGTTGGAATGTGGTCAGGCTGGCAAGGGCTCCGTTGCCGCTGATCTGGCCGCCGTCGAGCGTCACGCCTGCGACCGTGTCGCTCTTGCCGTCCAGATTGAATGTTCCGTCGCTAGGGATATTCAGCCGCGACGTGTCAGCCAGGTAATTCGAACCGCCCAGCTTGAAGGAACCGCTCACGAGGTGGATGGTGTGCGAGCCGGCGCCGAGAGCACCGGAGATCAGTACCTCGTCCGTCTCGCGGACAAACAAGTCGCCTCCGGCCTCGCCTCTCAGATTCGTGAGAGTTACGCTCAAAGGGTTGTCCGCGGCGCCGACCGTTCCCCGCGCGTCCAGCCACAGCGTGCGAGCACGGAGATCGGCGGCGTCGCCGGCTGCGCTGGCGATCGCAGCGGTGCGCAGGGTCAAAGTCGTGTTATCAGAAATCCGCAGCAGATCGGCGAACGTCACGTCGCCGCCGCGCAGGGTGAGGCCGTAATCCTTGGCGGACAAGTCGATCGGTCCCGAGCCGCCGATGCGAATGGCGCCTGTCCCGTCTTCGCGGCCGATCGTTACGGTGCCAGAGGACACCAAGTGGGCCAGCTCGGCCGCGGTCAGGTCCAAGTCCTTAAACGGATCGAGGGGATCCAGTGGGGCATTCAAGGCAATCGTCCGCGACGGGCTCGCTGGCTGTAAGGTGATGCCTCCGTTGGCGGTAATCCTATCCTGCAGGTCGATTTTGTCCGCGGTCATCGTCACCGAACCGCTACCCACGAAGATACGGCCGCGGTTCTGGATTTCAGCAGCGGATGCATTCAGCGAAATGCTCCCGCCACTGCTGCTCACGTTGGCTCCGCTGTTGATGACGATGTTGTTCGTCGTCGAAGCCGAAAGATTGCGGCCGCTGAAATCCGAGTTGCCATGGAAGGTGATCGGTCCGGCTGAAGTGTCGTCCAGCACCACATTGAAGTTCGCTGCATAGGTTCTGATGGTGCTGCTGTTGTTGAAGGTAACGGCGCCGCCAGCCGCAGAATCGGTGATCTCGATCGTCGTAAAGACGCTTTTTCCCGCGGTCGTGACGGTCAGCAGATTGGGCGTGGCTCCGGCGACCAGAACATTGTCGCTATTCGATCCGGTCCACGAGCTGCCGGGATTGAGCGTGAACGTGTAGGTATTGGCCGAAGTCGACACGATGGACACATGCTCTTGGTTGCCCAAGCCGAGGTTCAGTATCGCTCCCGATTCGAGGAAAGTCGCCAGCAGACGGCGATCCTCCAGCGACTCCAACCGAAGTTTTCGGGGCCGCGAGCCGTGATCGAAACGGGAGTGGGGGCGATTACGCTGCTTGGCGCGGCGAAAGAACGGGAAGCCGGAAAACATGGTCGAATCCTCGGGAAAGGAGGCGGTCTGGGATCAGGGATCAGCGGTCCAGAACAGGATGGGGCTACGAGCTGTCGATGCGTCATTGGCAATAGGCTAGCAACCCATTTCTACGACGAAATCAACTGCCCGCAAGGCCGGGAGCCGACCCGCGCCAACATCCTTGCATGGCTTGGCGGAAGACCGCGAAGGAATCCATTATCTGCCCAGATAACCTTGGCCAACAATCCTTGTCAACGTGGTCCATAACTTAACCCAACGGAGCACGGATTCAAAGATCGCTCGGCGGAAATTCCCCGTCATTTGCCGAATTTTGGGGGAACAGCAGGTGAGGGAGGGGACGCAAAGGGAACACGGCGGCCTGTGCTAGCAGCCGCCGGGCATGGGGAGAACCAGCGTTCCGTTTGGCCGTGATCGTTTTTCACAGCGGTCGATCTCAAGAGTCAGGCGATGCGGCATATCAGCCACGCGTGTGACAAACGTCAGAGCAGGGCTCCTCGGATTCGTTGGACCGTTCGTGATAACCCGCCTACGTTTTGCTCACATCTTTGGCAGGCCGACGTCACCCGGCCCAGCGGGTATGCGGTCCACCCGAAACGATTTGCCGATGCGATCGGGCCGTTCTGACCATCTGCGCGCGTTGTGCCCGCCGGTCGTATCGTAACAACCAAAAGGAGTGTGCTTGCTACACCTTGGTTCAAGCCGCGAAAACCACGTGTCGCTTTCGGCGCAGGTCGATTATTTGATTCGTCGCGTGCGCCGCACGCACTGCCTGTGACGGCTGTTTCCCCTGTGCATGAAATGGCAAACGCAAGCTTCACTCCAGTCGTGTCGAGGCGACTCGAATCCGTACATCCTTGGCGGCGGCGCGGCCGATGTGTAGCACGAGTCAATTGAATCTCGGCGGCCGCCATGCTGGAAAGACCCGTCCTGCGAGCGTACCCGGCCGATCGCGTTCGGTCTCACGATGGAGTCGATCAAAGATGAAAGCCGTAAGAATGATTTCGTGCGGATGCCTGTCGTTAGCCCTGGCCGTCGTGACCAGCACGTTGGTCAGCGGCCAAAATCTGCTGCCGCCTGCGGAGGCGAGTCCCGTGCCAGGCGAGTCGCTGTGGTACGGCCAATTCCCGACCGATGACGTCGGAAAGAAGACCGAGTGCGTCGATTATTGTTCTCCGTGCCCCCGGGCCTATGGCTATGTGGAAGCGTTGTTCCTGCAACGCAGCAATTGCAGCTTCGATCAACCGATCTTGGTCCAATCGGTCGCAGGGATTCCGGTGGCCACCTTCCTCTCCACGTCGGATCTGGACTTCGATTATGAACCCGCCGTGCGGGCCTTGTTCGGAATTCGCCTGCACGGGGGCTGGGCGCTCGAAGGTTCTTACCTCGGACTATGCGATGCCGATACTTCGGTGTTCATCGCGCCCCCGGATGCAAGCACGAATCTGACCTTTCCCGGCGGGCTGGGAGGAACCAATGTGTTCAGCGACGTCGACAGAATCTGGACGGACTATTCCTCCTCGATGCATACCGGCGAATTGAATCTTGTTTGCTGCTCGGGGTGCTGCGACACGTTCGGAGACGGCAAGGGCAAGGGGGACCCGAAGGGCGAGTGCGGCGGCGATAACACCCGCTGCCAGACGTTCGAGTGGTTTGTGGGGTTCCGCTACCTCAACTTGCGCGAGCAGCTTCACATGTACGGCGAGCGGGACCAGATCGGACAAGACGGAATCTTCCGAGAAGAGAGCGGCGTTTATAACATTCGCACCAACAACAACCTGTACGGGGCACAGCTTGGCGCGCGGACGCGACACTGGGGAAGAAAGTGGGGTTGGGAAGCGACCGGCAAGGCCGGTATCTTCGGCAACGACGCGCAACAGGAACAGTATGTCATCGACTACGAGCAATTTCCCATTCGCCCGGTTACCAGCGCCTCGACGGATCGTGTGGCCTTTGTCGGCGAACTGAACCTGACGGGGATCTACCGCCTGAACGAGATCTGGAATCTGCGGGCCGGTTACAACGCGATGTGGATCAGCGGCGTCGCCTTGGCCCCGAACCAACTTGATTTCAGCGGCGAGCTTCCGGCAGGCAACCAGTTGAGCAGCAACGGGGGCGTGTTCCTGCACGGTGTCAGCTGTGGCATCGAGGCTCGGTGGTAAGCGGTAGAGGCGTTGACGTTCATGTCGCGGTGTCTCTTCGAGAGGCAGAATCCGTCTCGGAGAGATCGAGCTTCATGGACTCGACAGGATTTCGTCCAAGATGGATTCCAGTTCGAGCAGGAGGTGCTCTGCCAGCGGCGGCGGGGTGACGCACGGAATCTGCGGCGCATCCCGTTTGGGATCGGACTGCGCCCCGTCCGTGGCGGAAACGCGGGCCGCGTCGAGCGCGCTCGGCGCGAAATCGGGCTGGCGAATCGACACCGGCGTCGTGCGACAAGGCCCTGCCAAGCCAACGTCCGAGGGGAAGATGTCTATCATCCCCGCGATCGCTGCCACCGGTTCGCTCGTCTCGCCTTCGCCTGAAGTCGCCGAGGAACGATTCAGGCTGTTGAGGACAACCAGCACATCGCCCGGCGTAATCGCTCCGTCGGCATTGATGTCGAAGAAACGCGGGGGAGAGAACTGCTCGGCCGGCGGCGCGGTCTGTCCTGGATTCGCGTTGATGTAATTGATCGTCTCCAGCACGTCTAACGGGCTGACCAGGCCGTCGTTGTTCACGTCACGGGGGTTGACGAGATTCGTCCAAGCGGCGGCGGGAGACGGGGCGCCGTCGACGGGCGGTTCCGAAACGAGCGCCGCAGCCTTGCTGGTCGCAATGAACCAGGGGCCGTGAAAACCGGTCAGTGGCGGAGCTTGTTGATACTGGAACGGCGCGGTGCTGATCAGGTCGAAGCGGTGGATCGCTCCTGTTGTGCCGATGGGTCCTTGCACCGCAAAGATTGCGTCCGCGACCCCGTCGCCGCTGCTGCTGATCCGGGCTGCCACCTGAACCGGCGCATTGTTGCTCGACCCCGTAAACGCATCGGGAATCGCCCCCAATAGGGACAGGGTCACACGGGGAGTATCCCAGGCCCAGACCTCAATGCGGGACGTTCCATTGACTCCCATGCCCACGATCACATCCGGAATCGCGTCCGCATCGATCCGTGCGACGTCCAGCGAAACCCCGCCGAGAAAATCTGAGTTCAACGCGGTGAACGGAAAAAAAGTCTGCACGGGCGTGGGCACCGCTCCCGAGACGTCAAACACCGTTACAGTCGCCTTGCTGCCCGCCCCGGTCCCGACCACGATCTCCGCTTCGCCGTCGGGATCGTTGATAAACGAACCGTTGACCATCCTGCCCATGTCGGCCGCCACGACAACCGCACCGCCAAGGGACGCCGTGGGGAACGCGCGGAACGTGATGTCGGGAGTCGTCCGAAAAGCAGGGCTCAACGGGGACTGGTTCAAAAAGACGCGCACGTCCGCCGCGCCGTAACTTGGAACCGTGATAATGTCCGGCTTGCCGTCACCGTTGACATCCGCCACCGTCACCTGGACACCGCCCATAAACGCCGGATCATAGGCCAAGAAACCCGGGAATCCCGGAAGCGGGTTGCCATCCAGGGTGAACACACGAACCTCCGGCGCACGATTGCGTCCCGGCGCGGTAATGATTTCGTCGGTGCCGTCGCCGTCGAGGTCCGCAACGGCGACTCGCGTGCCTCCCGCGTACGTGTCTTCATAGGCGACAAACTGCCGCACGCCCGGCGGACTGGTACTGATGTCGACCACCTTGACATACTGCGGCGTCCCAGGATTCTTGTCGGGCCCCAGCACAAGGATCGGCGCCGAAGTGACCCCAAAGTAATGACTGGGATCGCTGGCGCTGACCTGGCCGTTGAATACATCGGTCGCTGTGGCCGTGCCGAGGTTGGCGTACTGTCCGGCCGCCGCCGTGCCGACCGCAGTGTACGTCCACGTCTCACCCGAATCGAGCCGGTCGTCGCCGTTGGTATCGCCCACGGGCCCGGTGAGCGTCACGTCTTGACTGTCGTTGACCGCGACGTTCGTCAGCGGTGTGTTGCCTATGTTGGTCACGACATAGGTCCAGGTCACCGCCGCGCCCACCGCCAACAGCGGGCCGGGCTCGACGTCGGCGTCGACGCCGTTGGTGCTCTTTTCAAGTTGGATTCCCGGCGGCGTGACCCCGAAGTAATGACTGGGATCGCTGCCGCTGACCTGGCCATTGAATACATCCGTCGCCGTGGCCGTGCCGAGGTTGGCGTACTGTCCGGCCGCCGCCGTGCCGACCGCAGTGTACGTCCACGTCTCACCCGAATCGAGCCGGTCGTCGCCGTTGGTATCGCCCACGGGCCCGGTGAGCGTCACGTCTTGACTGTCGTTGACCGCGACGTTCGTCAGCGGTGTGTTGCCTATGTTGGTCACGACATAGGTCCAGGTCACCGCCGCGCCCACCGCCAACAGCGGGCCGGGCTCGACGTCGGCGTCGACGCCGTTGGTGCTCTTTTCAAGTTGGATTCCCGGCGGCGTGACCCCGAAGTAGTGGCTGGGATCGTTGGCGCTGACCTGGCCGTTGAAGATGTCCGTCGCCGTGGCCGTGCCGAGATTGGCGTACTGTCCAGCGGCAGCGGTGCCGACCGCGGTATACGTCCACGTCTCGCCCGGATCGAGCCGGCCGTCGCTGTTGGTATCGCCCACGGGCCCGGTGAGCGTCACGTCTTGACTATCGCTGACGGCGACGTTCGTCAACGGCGTGTTTCCTGTGTTGGTCACGACATAGGTCCAGGTCACCGCCGCGCCCACGGCCAGCAGCGGGCCGGGCGCTTCGTCGGCATCGACGCCGTTGGTGCTTTTTTCGATCTGGATGCCCGTCGAGATCTGGAAGAAAATCACCACATCATTGCCGTCGCCGCCGCGGTACGTGATCGTGGCGTCCATACCCGAGTCCAGGAAATCGGGGAGCGTTGCGCCTTCCGGCAACCCCACAAACGTGCCCGTCACGGTATCGAGTCCGTCGTTGTTGATGATGACATACTCATCGCTCCGTTGCGGCAGGTAGCTGTTAAAGGCCGCTACGTTCAAGGTCGCGTTATCCAGCCTGACCGAGCCCGTCACGTCGATTTGGCCGTGGTTGGTAATGTCATTCCCGGCCGTATTGCCGCCGATTTCGATGTTCAGTGACGAGCCAGCGTTCATCGTGTAATCGCCGTCCTGGATCAAGATTCCCGGGCTGCCGCCGACCGGGACGTGGGCTCCGCCGGGAGCGACCGTCGAGCCGCTGTCCGCGATCATCTTGCCTGTCACCGTGCCGGTGCCCTTCAGCGTTTGCCCGTCGGCCAAGAGCATCGTGCCTGCGCCGGCGCCGTCCTCCAATCCGGTCACGTCGAGAAAGGTCGCGAACTGGACGTCGATGATGTTCGCCTTGGAGATGTTGTTGTTGGACGCCGTAGCGACCAGTGCCAGCGTGCCGGTCGCAATAATGACTGGGCCGGTGAACGTGTTGGTGAACGTGGGGGCCGCAGCCAAGGTCAGCGTACCGACCCCTTGTTTTCTTAGCCCCCCATCTCGAACCGGTCCGAGGCTCACGTCGTGGATCAACGGCCGCAAAACGGAAGCGTTGAAGCCGCTGGTGTCGATGATCGCGCCGCCGTCCTCGATGACACCGTGCCAGACCAGGAGGCCGCCCGCCCCTGGAGCGAGGAAAATCTCGTCGAGCAGATGGGCGCCGTCCGACTTGGGGAGCAGCAAACCGCCGTCGAAACGCACGGCCAGCGAGTGAGTCCACGACTGGGTGCCCGGCCCCGTCCGGTACAGGTACATGCGGTCGGTAACCAGCGTGCCGCCCGCGTCCAGGTTAATCGTCAGGCTATCGTTGCCCGCGTCGGGAGCGTCGCTGGCTGTCTCGTGAACGATCTCGGCGACGACCAAGACTCCTCCGGTCAGATTGACCACCGCGTTGCCCTTTTCTAGATGACGCAAACTGACGGTCTCGATGACCACCATCCCGCCGCTGATGTTGACCGTGGGGCTGCCGCCATCCTGGCCGGCGGTCAAATGCTCTGCCACGGTGACTTGCGTATCGGCACCGCTGATGTTAACCGTGGGACTGCCGCCGTCAATGCCCGCGACAAAGTCCCGACCTACGTTAATCGTGGCCGCATCACTGATATTGACGGTGGGGCCGCCGCCGTTAAAGCCAACGATAAAGTCTCGTGCGACGGTAACTTGCGTTGCGGCGCCGCGGATGTTGACCGTGGCATTCACGCCGCCTCCGGTGGCCAAGTCGAGGCCCACCTCGAGCAAGCCGCTGGTCATATCGAGCCTTCCCGTGATACCGATTTGATAGCCTGCCAGCAGCGAGCCGGCCGTGACCACGGTGCCTCCGGCAATCGTCAGCGTCGCTCGCTGCACAAAGACGCTCGCCGGACCATAGAAGCTGCCCGGACCATAGTCGTCGGTGGCTGTTCCCGTCAGACGCAGCGTCCCGGTGGGCACCACAAACTCGCCTCCCAGCACGAACAGGACGTACCATTCATTCGTATCGAGGGTCGTTAGAGTCAATTTGCCGGCGCCGAGCTTTTCCAGCCGCCCGCCGCCAGGGAGAGTGCTGCCCAGCGGGGTGGCAAACTCGACATCGTTGCCGTTGGTGTCGATTCTGGATCGAACCGTCGGCGGTCCCGTGACGATACGGCTGGACAAGTCTTCCGTGATGCCCAACCCGTATCGCAGGGTCGCATCATCCAGGTACTGAATGACCCCCTCGGTTCCCAACGCGTCGGGATGATCGATTTGGATAGTGCCGGCGTTGAACTGAACCGAGTCATCGTCGAAGAACGTGCCACCGCGGTAGGTGTTCTCGCTGCCCAGCACCAGTGTGCCCGCCCCGCGTTTGATTAGACTGTCCGCACCGCTGCCGTTGTCGGCAATCACGCCGTGGTAGGTGAGCGTGCGGTCGGTATCCACCGTGATCGCGCCGGTTCCGGAGCCGTTGGGATCGCCCAGCGCGATCCCACGATTCGCCGCCAGAACGAAGCTCTCCCTGGCACGTAGGCTTCCCCGCAACTGGAGATGGCCCGGCGTGGGTGTGGCCGGAACCGCTCCCAGGGCGCTGTCGGCGGCGATCCGAAGTACCCCCGCTTCGATTACCGTACCGCCGCTGTAAGTGTTCATGCCGCCCAGCGTCAGGAGCCCAAGCCCGGTCTTGATCAGTTGCCCCACGCCGGTGCCGCGGTTGGCGATCACTCCGTTGTACGTCAATTCGGCGCCACTGACGACATCGATCGTTCCCGTGCCGAAGCCCGCTTCGGGGCCGATGCCCACGCTGCGATTGGCCGACAACGTAAACGACAGATTCGCGCGGAGCGTCCCCCCAGCGATCACCAGGTGGTTTGGGGTTGCACCCAGGCGGTTGTCGTTGCTGATCACCAGCACGCCTTCGGCGATCGTGGTGACTCCCGTATAGGTATTGGCACCATTCAGGGCGACCGTGCCGCCAGTCGTCTTGTTCAGCCCCACCGGTCCAGCGAGTCTTGCGCTGATCACTCCGCTTTGGACTTGGAACGTAGTCGCGCTGGTTAGGATGCCGCTACCGGTAATCTGCCCGCTGGTCAGCGTCACCGCCTGGACGGTGTCATTTCTCGTGACCAGATCGAACGTAGCGCCGGCGACGTTGAGTTGCGAGTTGTCGTCCAGGCGATCCGAACCGCCCAGGAGAAACGTGCCGCCGACCAGGTGGATCGTGTGCGGGCCGGCGCTGAGCGCCTCGGAAATCGTGAGCTGGTTGAGCACCCCATCGTTCTCGCGAATGAACAAATCGCCGCCCACTGTGCCGCGCAGATTGGCAACGTGCGTTGTCAACGGATTGTCCGCGGCCCCGACCTGCCCCAGCGTATCCAGCCACAAGGTGCCGGCGCGGACGTCGATGCCGTCACCAGACGCACTGGTTACCGCGCCGGTGTTGAGCCGTAACGTCGTGGTACTGGGGATCCGCAGCAGATTGGAGAAGGTGGCGTCGCCGCCTCGCAGCGTGAGTCCAAATGACTTGGCCGACAAGTCGATCGCGCCGGCGCTGCCGATGCCGACTGCGCCCGTTCCGCCCGCGGCGCCGATGGTGACCGTGCCGGTGGACACCAGACGCCCCAAGGCGGCGGCGGTCAAGTTGAATTGTGCCGCCGGATCGTTCAAGCCAATCGTCCGCGAAAGCGTCGCCGGTTGCAGCGTGATCCCACCGTTGGCGGTGACGTTCTGTTGGATCTCGACAGCGCCATCGATGGTAATGGAAACACGGTTGGCGGCGAAGTTGGCAGCCCCGGCAAAGGTGACCGGCCCGGCCGCGGGATCGTCGAGCACGATGGTGAAATCGGCCGCATAGGCGTTGCCGCCGCTGGGCTGAAAAGTCACGGCGTTGCCGGCGGCAGCATCCGTAATCGCAATGGCATTGAAGGCGGCCGCGATCACGGACAAGGTGCCGGAACCGCTCCCTGCGACATTTGCGGTATCCGTTCCAGCCCAGGTGTTCGGGGTATTCAGCGTCAACGTATAGCTGGCGCCGCTAGACACGATCCCGACACTCTCCGAAGCGGCGTTCAGGTCGATGTTCAACGTCATGCCGTCCTGGGTGAACACCGCCAGCAGACGCCGGTCTTCCAACATTTCCAGATGCAGTCTCCGCGGCTTGGTACCACGAATGATCTGCGGCCGCAGGCGCCGCCGCCGCGGGACCGGGCGGAAGAGAGCAAAAGCCGAAAACATGATCGAATCCTCTTCGAAGAAAGCGGGGGCAGTCATCCGTTGTCAGGGGATGGCGGGGAGCACGTCGTGGCGCGGTTCAAACGGCTGCCTCGTCGTCGGAGGCATCAGCGGGTCAAGGGCCCGAGCCCTACAGACCGGCGCGCCAAGGCCACCGGCGACAGGCGATCAGCACGGCGTCCACGGGCGGCTGACAACCATTTGCCGCCAATCTTTGGCAACGTGCGATCTTAACTTAACGTGCGGACTTGAGGATTCAACGGCAATTGCGCGAAAATTCCGATTATTCCCAGCGGAATTCCCGAATCGGCGATGACGCGCCCCGGTTTGCCCGCTAGCGGGCCTTGCCTGCGAGCGGGATGGCGCTGAAAGAGAAGAAGGAAACAGGCAACCCACGTTCGGCCCGGTGCCGTTCTCCAAGGGAACACGGCACCGGGGATTGACGCGGCTGGGCTTCAATTGCCCGAAGCGGCGATTTCCGCTGCAATGTCAGCCAGAATGGACTCCAGATCGAACGGGTCGGGATCGTCCAGCGGGGTCTTGGCAGCAGCTGGACCGCGCGGCAATTCGCCTTCCGCCTGCGGCCAGACCCACTCCGTGCCCGGAACGAGGACAGCATCGACGGCGGCAAACGCCGAGTCACGCCGAATCTCCACCAGCGCCGCTGGGCTGCTGGGCAGCTCCCCGCCAAACACCGTATCCAGGGGGCTGAATACCGTCGTCTTGTTGTCCGCCGGTTGGCTTGATTCTGCTTCTGCCGAAGGGAATTTGAGCACGTTGACCAACAGCAGAACGTCGTTGGCGGTAATCACGCCATCGACATTGGTGTCGAAGTAACGTGGAGGAGCGAATTGCGCGGCCGGCAGCGCGGTAACGCCCAGGTTCCGGTTGATGTAGTTGATCGTTTCCAAGACGTCCAGAGGGGTGACGTTGCCGGAGTCATTGACGTCGTAAGAATTGACGGGATTCGTCCAAACGTTGACGGCAGGCGGGACGATGGGGGTGGGCGGCGGAGGCGGGGTGGAGGCCACGGATTTACTCGTGGCGATGAACCACGGGCCGGGCAAACCGGTCAGCGGCGATGCTGGCACAACCTGGAACGGCGAGGTGCCGGTGATGTCAAAGCGATGGATCTCCCCCGTCGTGCCGATGGGCCCCTGGACCGTGACAATCGTGTCCACAATCCCGTCGCCGTTCCCGTCCAGAACCGCCACATTCACCGGCGCGTTGTTGCTGGACCCCGTAAACGCATCGGGAATCGCCCCCAGCAGCGACAGGCTCACACTGGAAGTGTCCCAGTCCCAGACCTCGATGCGGGAAGTTCCATTCACTCCCATGCCCACGATCACGTCCGGAACCGCGTCCGCATCGATCCGTCCCACGTCCAGTGAGACCCCGCCCAGGAAATTCGGGTTCAACGCGGTGAAAGGGAAGAAAGTTTGCACGCGAACAGGCGTCGCCTCCGAGACGTCAAACACCGTCACCGTAGCCTTGGTGCCGGGCCCGGTTCCGATCACGATTTCCGCCTTACCATCCGGCACGTTGACAAACGAACCGTTGACCATCCTGCCCATGTCGGCCGCCGTTACGACCGCGCCGCCCAGGGACGCCGTGGGGAAAGCGCGGAACGAGATGTCTGGAGTTGCCTGAAACGCGGGGGTCTGCGGGTATTGGTTCAGGAAAACCCGCACGTCCGCCGCCCCATAGCTGGGAACCGTGATAATATCGGGTTTCCCGTCGCCGTTAACGTCTGCGACCGTCAAGTGGACTCCGCCGATAAACGCGGGATCGTAGGCCAAGAAGCTCGGGAATCCCGGTACGGAATTACCTTCCAAGTCAAACACGCGGACCTCCGGCAAACGGTTGCGTCCGGGTGCCGTGATGATCTCTACCGTCCCGTCGCCGTCCAGATCAGCCATGGCAACGCGCGTGCCCCCGACGTAGTCCGTTTCGTAGGCCACGAATCGCGACAAGATCTTGCCGCTCTCGCTGTTGACGACCGTGACATACTGAGGCGTTCCAGGATTCTTGTCCGGACCCAGCACGATGATATGGGCAGAGGGCCCCGGTCCCGGATCAAACCCGAAGTAATGATCCGGATTCTCCGCTTCCTCGATTTCGGGAACCGTCTCCGTGTCGTCTTCGCCCCGCGCGGTTCCCACATTCACATACTGCCCCTCGACAGCGATGCCGGTCGCTGCATAGACCCAGACCTCGCCTGGATCCAACAGGTTGTTGGCGTTCGTGTCGCCCGTGTTGAATCCACCCACCAGCACCGGCGCTGGAATCACGCCCGGCTGATCGTCCGTGACCGTCACGTTTCGCAACGACACATTTCCGGGATTGGTCACGAGGTAGGTCCACGTGACGAGACTTCCGATCGGGATCATGGGGCCCGGCGGCATGTCGTTGTCCGTGCCGTTGGTCAGCTTGACAATCTCGATCGCCGCCTGCACGCCAAAGTAGTGACTGGGGTCGGTGTCCGTCCGCGTTTGACCGATCGGGTCCGTGCCGGTTGCCGTCGCCACATTCCCGTATTGGCCAGCCACTGCAGTGCCCGTGGCCTGGTACTGCCAAGATTCGCCGGGATCCAATTGGTTGTTGTTGTTCAGGTCACCGCCCACAAACAACGGCGTGAAATCGTCCGCCAGATTGCCCGGCGTGCCGTTGTCGTCTCGCAGCGTGACGTTGGCCAGCGGCACGTTGCCCGGATTGGTCACCATATACGTCCACGTGACTGTGCTGCCGGCCGCCACCAGCGGCCCCGTCGGCGTGTCCGCATCCTGACCGTTGGTCGCCTTCTCGACGCGGATCTCGGAGCGGACGCCAAAGTAGTGACTGGGGTCCGTGTCCGTCCGCGTTTGACCGATCGGGTCCGTGCCGGTCGCCGTCGCCAGATTCCCGTATTGGCCAGCCACCGCCGTGCCCGTCGCCTGGTACTGCCACGTCTCGCCGGGATCCAATTGGCCGTTGCTGTTCGCGTCGCCACCCACAAACAACGGCGTGAAATCGTCCGCCAGATTACCCGGCGTGCCGCTGTCGTCTCGTAGCGTGACGTTGGCCAGCGGCACGTTGCCCGGATTGGTCACCACATACGTCCACGTGACCGTGCTGCCCACCGCCACCAGCGGCCCCGTGGGCGTGTCGGCATCCTGACCGTTGGTCGCTTTCTCGACGCGGATCTCGGAGCGGACGCCAAAGTAGTGACTGGGGTCCGTGTCCGTCCGCGTTTGACCAATCGGATCGACGCCGCTCGCCGTGGCTACGTTGGCATACTGACCGGCCACCGCCGGGCCCGTGGCCTGGTACTGCCAAGATTCGCCGGGATCCAATTGGCCGTTGCTGTTCGCGTCGCCACCCACAAACGTCGGCGTGAAATCGTCCGCCAGATTGCCCGGCGTGCCGCTGTCGTCTCGCAGCGTGACGTTGGCCAGCGGCACGTTGCCCGGATTGGTCACCACATACGTCCACGTGACCGTGCTGCCCACCGCCACCAGCGGCCCGGTCGGCGTGTCCGCATCCTGACCGTTGGTCGCCTTCTCGACGTGGATCTCGGAGCGGACGCCAAAGTAGTGACTGGGGTCCGTGTCCGTCCGCGTTTGCCCAAGCGGATCGACGCCGCTCGCCGTAGCCACGTTGCCGTACTGGCCAACGATGGCCGTGCCGGTGGCTTGGTACACCCACGTCTCGCCGGGATCCAACAGACCGTTGTTATTGGCGTCGCCGCCTACGAACGAGGCATTGAAATCATCGGCCAAATTGGCCGGTGTGCCGTTGTCATCGCGGACCACGACACTGGCCAGCGGTACATTGCCGGGATTGGTCACCACGTAGGTCCAGGTGACCGTGCTGCCGGCCGCCACCAGCGGCCCGGTGGGCGTGTCCGCATCCTGACCGTTGGTCGCCTTCTCGACGCGGATTTCGGAGCGGACGCCGAAATAATGACTGGGGTCGGTGTCGTTCGGCGTCTGGCCGAGCGGATCGGTGCCGTTGACCGTGGCCACGTTCGCATACTGACCAGCAACGGCGATACCCGTGGCCTGATATAGCCAGGTCTCGCCGGGATCGAGCAGGCCGTCGTTGTTTGTGTCACCGCCAAGGAACGCGGGACTGAAATCGTCCGCGAGATTGAGCGGCGTGCCGTTGTTGTCTCGCAGTACTACGTTCGACAACGGCACGTTGCCCGGATTGGTAACCGCATAACTCCAGATCACCGAGCTGCCCACCGCGACCAACGGCCCCGTGGGCGCATCTGCATCTTGACCGTTGGTCGCCTTCTCGACGTGAATCTCGGAGCGGACGCCAAAGTAATGACTGGGATCCGTGTCCGTCCGCGTTTGGCCAAGCGGATCCGTGCCCGTTGCCGTGGCCAAGTTCCCATACTGGCCGACGATCGCCACGCCGGTGGCCTGGTACACCCATGCCTCGCCGGGATCCAACAGGTTGTTGGCGTTCACGTCGCCACCCACGAACGCCGGACTGAAATCGTCCAGGGGATTGCCCGGGGTGCCGTTGTCGTCCCGTAACACGACATTCGACAGCGGCACGTTGCCGGGGTTGGTCACCACGTAGGTCCAGGTCACGATGCTGCCTGAAAGTACCAGCGGCCCGGTGGGCGTGTCCGCGTCTTGGGCGTTGGTGGCTTTTTCGACATCGATCGCCGAGTCCACGCCAAAGTAGTGACTGGGGTCCGTGGCGGTCGCTGTCTGACCGATCGGATCCGTGCCCGTCGCGGTGGCCACGTTTCGGTACTGACCGGCTACCGCGATGCCGGTCGCCTGGTAGACCCACGTCTCGCCGGGCTCCAACAGGCCATTGCTATTCGTGTCGCCGTTGACAAACGTCGCGCTGAAATCGTCCGCCGGATTGCTTGGCGTGCCGTTGTTGTCACGCACCCCCACGTTCGACAACGGCACGTTGCCCGGATTGGTCACCGCATAGGTCCAGGTGACGGTACTGCCCGCGGCCACCAGCGGGCCCGTCGGCGTGTCCGCGTCCTGGCCGTTGGTCGCCTTCTCGATGTGGATCGCCGGCTGGGCGCCAAAGTAGTGATCCGGATTGGTGTCCGTCAACAGCGTCCCGCTGACGGTTCCGGTTCCGGTTGCCGTGCCCAAGTTCTGGTATTGTCCCGCGACCGCAAGGCCCGTCGCCGTGTAGAGCCACACTTCGCTCGGTTCCAGCAGATTGTTGTTGTTGCTGTCGCCCACGTTGAATCCGCCGCTGAGGATCGGCGCGGGATTGACCCCCGGCTGGTTGTCCACGACCGCCACGCTCGCGATGGATTCATTGCCGAGATTACGGACTTGATAGGTCCAAGTGACCGTGCTGCCCACCGGGACCAGCGGCCCTGTCGGTGTGTCATTGTCCGTGCCGTTGGTCAGTTTGACGAGTTGAATCTCGCTGGTAACGTCGAAAGGAAGATCGGCGCGACGCACCGTCGGGCCGACGGTGGTGATGATTCTCAGCTGATAATCCAAACCGAAACCGGGAAACTGGTCGCTCTTTACGAGCAAGAACTTGATCGCGCCAACGCGTGTGAAGTCGGCAGGGCTCTTGCCATCAACCGCCGTAAAGTCGCTGAACTTCACCCGCTGGAATTCACTTTGAGCCAGGAAGGGGACTGCGATTATGGCCTCGGATGCGTGGTCTTCATCCGTGTAGACGGTCAGGGTCTGAAAGGCGGGAATATCACTGAACGGAATCTCCAGCACGAACGAATCCTGAGCCCCGTTCCCGGTCAGGTCGACGCCATTCAAGCCCGTCGGGTTGATGTCAAGATGATCTCCGGCGGTTCCATCCCAATAGGCGGTGGCGTTTCCGCTGGTGTTCGGGCTCTCCTCATAGTTGAACAGACCGTTGTTGTTTTCATCCACCACGACGGTGACGTTACCGGCACCCAAGAGTGCATTGACGATCAATTGCCGGTGGCCGCCGAGAATCCCCTGCGCCGCCACGGAACCACTGACCGTCGGTGTGCCGCTGGGAGGCAACTGCGCCTGCAAGAACTGCGGCTCTTCAAAATCGTCCACCAAGATACCCGCTGTCCCGGCGGCGTCGCTAGGCGTGATGACGATGGTGACGATCGTGGGCACCGGGGCTGGGTGGATATTCCCGCTGGGCTCCGGCGGTTGAACGACAAAATAGGTACCTGTCGTGAGGTCCTCAAAGCGGTAATACCCGTTCCCATCGGTCAGCCGGGTGTCGCGGAGCGGGTCCGTCCCGTCATCGAAGATGCCGTTTGCGTTCGCATCCTGGTATAAGCTGACCACCTCACCCGGGATCGGCTGATCGACATTCCCGGGCAACTTGTAAAACAGCGTCCCCTCGATGGCCGCCAAGTCCGTCAGCGCCAATAGCCGGCGGTCTTCCAGCGATTCGAGGGTCAAACGCCGGTTCCGTGCGACTCCGGCAGCCTGGCGGGCGGCGGAACGCGTCGAGCGGTTTTTGCGGGAAAACAGGCGTCGCATCATCGGTAAGTTACCTTGTGCAGATGGTCAAAAAACTGAAACTCTCCAGCGCGATCAGGGAAAGCCGCCTTGGACAATACGAAGCGGCGAAGCCAAACCAGACGCCGTCAGGGCCACCAGGTTCTATCCTCTATCCACCCGTGGAGCGTCCTTCGTTTTGTATGGTTACTTTGGGTATCCCAAAGGAAAGTATACGGGATGGTATACGTTCCACATAATGTCTTGCCCCCAGCAAACGCTCAATCCTCGCGACGTCGATCGCTTGTTGCAGGTAATCCCGAACCACCTGAAAAAGTAGAGTAAAAAAGTAGGGTAGCGTGAGCCGACTGCGCAAGCTGTGAGGCTCTCAGGCGACGTGGGGTTGCCCCACCAGGCCGTCGCCGTAGTGCTGAATTCTCCGAAATACTCGAAACGCTTCAAATCCTGGCATGTCACCCCCCCATAGACTCATTTCCGAGTGGGCAGCCCAAGTCGAGATGTGCCGTTGTCATGGGCTGTCTGGGGCAAAGAACCCAACGGGACGGCGAGCGGTTCCGCCAGTACTTCCTCCAGGATGGGCTCCAGACTAAACAGCGTAAACAAGGTTAGGTTGCCCAGCGGCGAGTTCGTGCCATATGGTATCACTGCCTCCTTCAACTCGACCGTCGGCAGTGTCCACTTGGCGTCGGAGAAGTCCGCCATGGCGCGGGCGTCTCGGGCTGGAACCGGCCGGCGATTTGGTTCCCCCGATGCGTTGGGGATTCGCGCCAAGTCGACATTCGAGTCCAGAGAGGGCAAGGCCATCATGGCGCTACGCGCCGACTCGCTTGCTTCTCCCTCCCCCCAACGTTCCAGGGCTTGATTGACGTGATTGAGAACCACCAGCACGTCCGCCGACGTGATCACCCCGTCGATATTGGCATCGAAGAAACGCGGCGGAGACAACTGTTGGGCTGGAAGGGAAGTTTGGCCGAGGTGGGTGTTGATGAAATTGATGGTTTCCAGGATGTCCAAGGGCGTGACTTGGCCATCGTTGTTGATGTCGAGCGGATTGAGGGGATTCGTCCACGCGCTGGCGAAAGAAGGAAGTGTCTCCATGGGGAACTGCGGGGGCGCAGCGGGAGGCGTCGCCTTGCTTGTCGCGATAAACCAAGGGCCGGGGAAACCGGTCAGCGACGGAGCTTGCTGGTACGCAAACGGCTGCGTGCTGGTGATGTCAAAGCGATGGATTTCGCCCGTCGTGCCGATTGGGCCTTGGACGGCAAACACCGCGTCAGCAATTCCGTTCCCGGTGGTATCCGCGGCAGCGACATGAACCGGTGCGTTGTTGCTCGGACCCGTGAATGCGTCGGGAATCACACCCAGCAGGGAGATTCCGGCGGGGGACGCGTTCCATGCCCACACTTCAATCCTGGAATTGCCATTGACGCCCATGCCTACAAGAATGCCGGGGATCGCATCCGCCTCCAGCCGCGCGACGTCCAGCGACACTCCGCCTTTGAAATTCGGGTTGACGGCAGCAAAGGGGAAGAAAGTCTGCACGCGGATGGGCGCCGTTCCGGTGACTTCAAACACCGATACGGCAGCTGGCGTGCCGGCTCCCGTCCCGACCACGATTTCCGCCTTGCCGTCCGGCACGTTGACGAACGAACCATTAACGATCTGGCCCATATCCGCAGCGGCGACAATGGCGCCACCGATCGACGATGTGGGAAAAGCGCGGAACGTCAGATAGCAATCGGCGGCGAATGCGGGTTCCGCAGGATTCTGGGCATCATACCGGTTCCAGAAGACTCGCACCTCCGCCGCCCCATAGCTGGGAACGGTAATCAGATCGGGCCTGCCGTCGCCATCGACGTCCGCGACCGTCAACTGAACGCCGCCGGCGAAGGCAGAGTCATATGCCAGAAAGCTGGAGAATCCAGGTAGAGGATTGCCGTCCAGCGTGAACACACGGACTTCGGGTGGATGATTTCTTCCCGGTGCGGTGATAATCTCGTCGGTCCCGTCACCGTCGAGGTCCGCGACAGCGACTCTCGCACCGCCCACGTAATCCGGCTCGTAGGCTTGGAACTGCCGGACGTTCAACGTGTGCGTGTCGACCACCTTGACGTATTGAGGCGTCCCGGGATTCTTGTCGGGGCCTAGGACGATCCTGGGCCTTTCGACCCCGAAATAGTGCCCCTCGCTTTCGCTTTCCGTCGGCGTGGGCACCGTGCCGGTGTCGTCGACGCCCTCGGCGATCGCCGTGTTCACGTACGGTCCCGCCACCGCGATGCCCGTTGCCGTGTAAACCCAAAGCTCTCCCGGGTCGAGAAGGCCATTGTTGTTCGTATCACCGCCTACAAAGACGGGATGGAAGTCGTCCGGTAGAAAACCCGGTGTGCCGTCGTCGTCTGTGACCGTTACGTCCCGCAACGGCACGTTTCCCGGATTGGTCACGTGGTATGTCCACGTCACCTCGCTACCCACCGGCACCTGCAGCCCGGTCGGATTGTCCGCATTCGTCCCATTGGTCAGTTTCACGATCTGGATCGCCGGCTGGGCGCCAAAGTAGTAGTCTCGGTCCGTGTCCGTTAGGGGAGCGTTGCTGACGGCTCCCGTTCCGGTTGCCGTGCCCAGGTTCTCGTACTCACCGGCAATCGCAATGCCCGTCGCGGTAAACAACCATGTCTCGCCCGAATCCAACAGGCCATTGTGGTTCGTATCGCCTGCGTTGAAGCCGTCGAGCAAGATCGGCGTGGGAATTACCCCCGGCTGGTCGTCCAGCACCGCGACGCCCGCGATGGACTCGTTGCCACGATTGGTAACCTGGTAGGTCCAGGTCACCATGCTGCCCGCCGACACCAACATCCCCGGCGGCGCGTGATGGTCCACACCGTTGGTCAGTTTGGTGAGTCGCAGTTCGCTCGACACATGGTAAGGAAGATCGGCCGTGAATACCGTGGGACCCACGGTGTAGATTGCCTCTAACTGGTAGTCTAAGCCAAAGTTGGGATAAGCCGAATCCTTGACGAGGCCAAAGGTAATGGCACCCACGTTCGTGAAATCCGCGGGACCGTACCCTGGGACGGCTACGAAGTCGGCGAATTCGACGAGTTGGAATATATCCTCCGACAACGCCGGAACCGCGAACTCGACACGGGATGCGTGGGTCGCGTCCGTGTAAATCGTAAACGCCTCGAGCATCGGGATGTCACTGACTCGAGTTCTCACGACAAACGAATCCTGGACGCCGCCCCCTGTCAAATCGATGCCCGCCAAGCCGATTGGATTCGGGGTTGCGTGATCTCCAGCCGTTCCGTCCCAAATCATGGTGGCGTTTCCGATTACCCCTGGACCTTCGGCGTAGCTAAACAAGCCATTGCCGTTCTGATGGATCGCCACCTGGACCAGCCCCGTCCCGGCAACCGCGTTGACGATCAAGGTCCGCCACAGCCCAAGGGCCGTGGACGCCGGAATCGAACTAACCACGCTGGGAGTGCCCGCGGGGGGCTGCTGCGCAACCAGGGACTGCGGATCCCCAAAATGGTCGATTGTCAACCCTTCGGTTCCATCCGCATCCTCGGGCGTAATGACGATGGTGCGTGGGATTGGTTCCGGCGGCGGCTGGATATGGCCGCTCGGCTCGGGCGGCTGCACGACGAAATAGGTGCCCGCGGACAGCGAATCGAAGCGGTACCGTCCGTCGGCGTCGGTGATTTGGAAAGCACGAAGCGGATCCGTGGGGGCACCGTCGAACAACCCGTTTCCATTGCCGTCCTGATGCAGAGTGACGACCTGGCCGGGAATCGGCTGCTGGACCTCGCCGTCCAGGTCGTAATACAACGTGCCGCCGATGGCTGCCAAATCCGTAAGCGTCAGCAAGCGGCGGTCTTCCAAGACCTCGAGCATCAAACGCCGATACCGACCGCCTCGCGCGGCTTGATGCGCCGTGGATTGCTTTGAGCGATTCTTCTCCGCAGACCGTCGTGGCATCATGGCTGCGCTACCTTGTTCAAAGAATGCCTTCCCTCCCTCTCCTCAAGGCACCCTCGTAAAAACCCAACGAAGCTGGCAAACCATTGCGAGAGCAGTATCACGATGCGATGCATCCCCTCTGCCCTGTTTGCGAAGAATCCGTTCCGCTACCCTCCGTCTGTCATCGTTCTACCGCGGATCAGAGAAAGTGCGTTGAACTCCGGAACCCATACATTTTAAAGGGATGAAGTCAATTTGCAAGGGGGGTGGATCTGGATGAGGCGGAAAACAGGCAATGTCCCGTTTGGATCCGGCTGAACGAAAGGAACGTAAGCGTTGCAGACGAATCGTTACGACAGGAACAGCCAGCCATCATCGGCCCATCGCGAAGAAGTGATACCGTACGCAAGACTGTTACGACACGCCTTTCGAACGTGAAGAATTTGCCCCGCAGCCTCAGGCAAGTAACGGTAAAACACGGCTAGACCGATTCTACCTTCCAGGAACGCCTATCAGGCATCTAGCGATAATGAGGCGTTTCAGGAATTTGCCCTCCGGCAAGAACGCAATTAGAACGCACACCTAAAGGACTTAGCCATGATCTCCTTGACTCGCTACCTGCTCGTATCGGCCCTCGTTAGCAGCCTGGCCTCCAGTATCCAGGCGGAGCCTCCCTTGTATCAACCGCGAACCAATCAGACGTTGCAATCCGCGTTTCAAACGCACGCCGAGCCCTCGTCAGCGGAAGCTTTTCCGCTGCTCGCCGCATGGAGGCCGGAGCACCAGGGGCAAGAGATGCTCACCGTGTCGGGCGGCGAGAAAGATGCCTGTTGCCCAACGGCGTCTAGCCGTTGGTGGGTCCAGGCAGATGTTTTGTTCTGGGATCGGATCGGGAACGCCTGCGATCAGGTTCTGGCCATCGACCTCAACTCCGGGGTGCCAGGAGCGGACACGGTTCTGAGCACGAACAACCTCGATTTTTCGATGGAACCGGGGTGGCGCGTCTTGGTCGGTTATCGCCCGAATCCATGCGGCCCCCTGGGGTGCTGTTCCGCTTTGGAATTCTCCTATTTCGGCGTCTACGGCTGGGAGGACTCGGTCGCTGCCGTTGGCAATCAGAATTTAGCGATTCCTGGGGTGCTGGGGTTGGCAGCGAACAATTTCCTGTTCGCGGACGAAATCCGCGCGGACTACCGCAGTCGCTTGAACAATGTCGAGGCAAACTGCATTAAGTCGTGCTGTATCGATTCCTGTACGCAAGTCGACTTTTTGCTGGGTTTCCGTTTCCTGGCCTTGGACGAAGACTTCTCGTTGACCGGAACCGATCTGTTGGAGGGCACGAGCAGTTACGATATCTCGACCAACAACTACCTGTATGGATTGCAAATGGGAGGCCGCATGACGCGTCGGATGCAGCTGTGGTCGCTGCAGTTCACCGGGAAAGCGGGAGTCTTCCTGAACGATGCCGAGCAGAGTCAGATCGTGACCGACTTTCCGGACGCCTTTGTGCATCGCCAGGTTTCGGGGGTGAGCGGCACATCCGCGGCGATGCTGGGCGAGGTTGACCTGACGCTCGTCCGCCGGATCACGAACGTCTGGTCCGCTCGCCTCGGGTACAACGTGATGGGATTGGGCGGCCTTGCACTGGCCCCCAATCAACTCGACTTTACGGTAACGCCCACCAGCGGCACGGCCCTTTCCAAGGACGGCTTCGTGCTGTTCCACGGCGTCCACGCGGGACTGGAAGCCGTGTGGTAAGGCTAGATTTCCTGCCAGGCCTGGCAAACGTCGTCGGCAATCGCCGACAGGTCAGGATCCCAATCCAACAAACTCTGCCAATCCTCCGAGACCTGACCTGCCGCAGCCCTGAACGTCCGCTTGGACGGCTCGTTCAGGACGGAAGTGGGCATCGCTCTACCGTGGCCAAGGCTCGCGAACACAAGATCGGTGGCCTGGGGTTCTGGCCCGTCGCCTGGCAACGGCGCGACGTAGCAGAAACCGGAGGTCTCGGGCCGAGCGTCAGGTATCGGGGATGCGAAGCCGTCCTCGGCTCGAGCGGGCAGGATCTCCGCATCCGCGCCGCCTTCGCCTTCGCCGCCAAGCCTCGATGGCGAAGCCAGGTATTGAATCACCCGCAGTACATCCAGCGGCTCCAGGCTTCCCGAACCATCGACATCGGGGAAATAGGTCCCCGTGGGAGAACCCGACAAGACCCGCGATCCGAACGTATTCAGGTCGTTGATGACCAGCAGGGCATCCAGCGCCGTCACCATTCCGTCGGCATTGACATCTCCTGCCAGGATCGGATTCGTCCAGCTTGCAGGGGTGAACGCTGCGGCGTCACTGTTTGCCGGCCTCGTTGGTGTCGCAGTCCTTAGATCGGACACGAAATAGGCACTGGCAAAGTCCGAGGGATTCGGGAGATTCCCCGGGAACTGGCCGACGAGCTGCGCGGGAGCCGTCAATCCGAAAACCTTGATGATCCCTGTCGTTCCATTGGTGCCTTGGGCGGTCACAATCACATCCGCCCAACCATCGCCGTCGTCGTCGACGGCGGCCACACGCACCGGAACGTTGTAACTGGACGTCTCCGCGGCCGAGTACGCCGTGAAACCCAACAAAGTCGCTTTCCCCCCGATGGCTCCATCCAGGACTTCGATATTGGAGCCACCCGTCGGACCCGTGCCAACGATGATGTCGGGGATCAGATCCTCGTTGACGCGGGCGACGTCCAGCGAGATCCCGCCTTTGAAGGCCGAATTGAACGGATAGAACGTGCGAACCGTCCGCAGCGACGCGTACTCAAATACCTTGACCGTCGGGCTCATGCCCGCCTCGTTGCCGACGATAATCTCGGCCTTGTCATCCAGGTTCGCAACGAATGCGTCTCCCTGCAGTTCGCCCATGTCCGCTACTGCCACCACGACGCCCCCAATGAAACTCGCTCCGAAGGGAGCGAAGCTCTTGCCCTGCTCGAAGGTCAGGGCCGAGCCGGGCGCCGCCGTGGTGTTCCGGAAAACCACGACTTGCGACCCCAGGTAGCTCATCCCCGCGACCAAGTCATTCCGACCGTCGCCGTCCACATCGCCCACCGCGACGCTGACACCTCCGTTGAACGACGCCGGGAACACCTGAATCTCCTTCAGTAAGTTCCCCTCCAGATCAAAGATGCGGACATCCGGCGTCGAATTCCGCCCTCGAACCGCCACAATTTCCGGGATGCCATCCCCCGTCAGATCGCCCGTCGTGATGCGGACGCCCCCCAGATAACTTTCTTCGAAAGCCAGAAACCGAGTGACCAACTCGCCCGTGTCCCGGCTCACGACGTGTATCCAAGGCTTGCTGGCGTTCCCCTTGTCCGGGCCAACCACCATCAACTTCTCGATCAGAATCAACTCCGGATCAACGTTATCATCGGGATTCGGGTCTTCGGCTCCCGGTCCTGGGGTGACTGTCGCGACATTGCTCAGCGTTCCGGTCGCGTTCAGGCTCAACGTCGCCGTCACTTCGTAGGTGATCGTACTCCCCACGGCCATGTCCACCGTATCATCGATATCCCCAGAACCGACCGCCGTGTTGCCCGACACGATGCCTGTCACCGTGCTGGTGTAGTTTACGTCGATGAGCAAAGCCGAGAACTCGTCCATGACGCGCGCCCCAACCGCGTCGCTCGGACCCGCGTTGGTCACGACGATCGTGTACGTCACAGGACCTCCCGGCACTACGCTCGGCATGCCGCTGGTCTTGATGATTTGGATGTCGGTCACCACCAGAACCGGCGTGTCTTCCGTATCGGTGTTATTCTCCAAGTCCGGGTCGGGGTCTTGTCCCGTCACCGTCGCCGTATTCTGCAGTGTCGTGCCGTGGGCCACGTCTGCAGCCACCAGAACCACGATCTCGAAACTTCGCATCCCCGAAGCCGCCAGATCCGTGTTGCTGCTGAACGTCACTTGGCCCGCGCCCGGCGTGTTGGTCTGCACCGTGATGTCCACGTCCGCCGGACCGGATACATACGTCATCCCCGTCGGCAGCGTGTCCACCACCGACCAGCCCGACGAATCCGATGGGCCGTTGTTGGTCAGTTGGATCGTGTACGTGAAATTCTGCCCCGCCGTCGCCGTCAGCCCGTTGTCGATCTTGTCGATCGACAGATCCGCGCTGCGCTGGACCGGCGTCGGCTCCGTGTCGCTATTGTTGCCCGGCGTCGGGTCCGGATCCTGGCCGGTCACCGTCGCCGTATTCTGCAGCGTCGTGCCGTGGGCCACGTCCGCAGCCACCAGAACCACGATCTCGAAACTCCGAGTCCCCGAAGCCGCCAGATCCGTGTTGCTGCTGAACGTCACTTGGCCCGCGCCCGGCGTGTTGGTCTGCACCGTGATGTCCACGTCCGCCGGACCG
>Ga0351864_10194_pt1 | contig 27775 bp, 21 predicted proteins | sample TotcelHFGM3001L9_FD_206758 | JGI IMG/M metagenome (GOLD analysis project Ga0351864, IMG submission 206758) | Enriched cells from coal bed in the Powder River Basin, Montana, United States - Total cells FGM rep2 HSBNCT.FGM.300.1.L9 ... | reverse complement strand
GAGCATCGCGATCCTTATACGCTGCTGGTCGCCGTGGTGCTCAGCGCCCGATGCACGGACAAAAAGGTCAACGAGGTCACGCCGCAGCTGTTTGCCCTGGCCGATACGCCCGCGGCGATGGCCCGCGTGCCGGTCGAGCAGCTTCAAGCCGTAATCCGGCCGCTGGGCTTGGCGCCTCAGAAGGCGAAGGCGATTTCGGAGTTATCCAAAATACTGGCCGACCGCCATGGGGGTCGTCTGCCGGAAGGTTTTGCGGAACTCGAAGCCCTGCCGGGCGTCGGACACAAGACGGCCAGCGTGGTGATGAGCCAGGCATTCGGTCGCCCGGCGTTTCCCGTAGATACCCACATTCATCGCTTGGCACAACGCTGGGGCTTGACTTCCGGCCGCAACGTGGTGCAAACCGAGCGCGACTTGAAACGTATATTTCCACCGGACAGCTGGAATGCGCTGCATCTGAGGATCATTTTCTACGGCCGCGAGCATTGCACTGCGCGCGGTTGCGACGGCACCGTCTGCGAGATCTGCCGCACGTGCTTTCCCCGCCGTCGCGCGTCCGTCGCGATCAAGCGGACTTGACCGGCTCCGGCATCCCATTGGCGCCTTTCCATGGGTTCTCCCAATCGCCCCATCCGGCCAAGTATCGGGCATACGCAGGACACTGATCGGCGCGGGCTGTGATCCAGTCCTTGGTGGCAGCAACTAAATCCTGCTCCCGCAACAACGGCAGCCGGCCCAGCAAGACGGCGACGCGAAGGAATACGAAGTAGGTGTCGAGCACATCGCAGCGGCAGTAGTCGTTGATTTCGGCGAACCGGCGCTCGTTGAACATGTCCTGGACCATGTCGCCTTGGACGTCCATTTTGCCGGGCTTGCCCAGTAAATTGGCGGCCAGATTCAAGCCGCCGTTGAACCGCGTGGCGCCAAAGTTGGTCAACAGGTCGTGCAGATCCAGATGCGCTCCCGTATTATAACGGCTGCGGTTCTGCTCCCAATTCTTGTCCGTGATATTGAACCACGCAGGTACGCTCACCCCATAGCGGAAGGCGGCCAGTTCCAACAGCGGCAGATCAAACGAGCGGCCGTTGAAACTGACCAGGGTCGGGCGTTCGTACACCTTCCAACCCTCCCAAAACCGTTTGGTGATTTCATGGGACCGAAATTCCGACTCGTCCAACGCCACGATGTCCACCAGCGTGTAATCCGCCGCAACCTTGGCCACGACCAACGACACGGGGACTTGATATGTATACGGGACGAAGTCGCTGCCGGTCGTTTCCAACAGTTCCGCGCGGTATCGCGTGACGGCCTCCTCCGCCGCCAATCCCTGGCTAGGATACCGGACGCGCGAGATCAGACTGCCATCGGACGCGCTTTCGCTGTCGAACACCAGAAACTTAATTGCTGCGTTTGCCACCCATGCCCCCCTTTCCAAGTGCTCCCCTGTTGTAGATGATCCGAAACATCGTACCAGAAACCAAGGGCCCCGGACACGGAGACACGCCGATGAATGCGGAACGCTTGTTGACGCGATTTCTGGAATATGTCCAAATCGACACAACCGCCAACGAAACTTCGCAATCGTACCCGAGTTCCGCCGGCCAATGGGAATTGGGCAAGCTGCTCGTTCGGCAATTGCAATCGCACGGCCTGGCCGACGTCCATCAAGACGAACATGGCTTGGTTTGGGCGACGCTTGCCGCTACGGCCTCGGGCGATATCCCGACGATTGCATTTAACGCCCATCTGGATACCTCGCCGGAAACGTCGGGAACGCATGTCAAACCGCAAGTGATCCGGAATTACGGCGGCGGCGACATCGTCCTGCCCGGCGATCCCCAACAGGTGATTCACGTCGCGGAGAACCCCGCCCTGAAAACGCTGCCAGGCGCGACGCTGATCACCAGCGACGGGACCACCTTGCTGGGCGGCGACGACAAAGCAGGCGTTGCCGTGATCGTCGAGGCGGCGGCTCATCTGAGCCAGCACCCGGAGATCCCTCACGGTCCGATCCGACTGCTATTCACGTGCGATGAAGAGATCGGTCGAGGGGTGAGCCATGTGGACCTGGAAAAACTCGGCGCTACCGTGTGCTATACGCTGGATGGTTCCGGTGCTGGAGAGATCGACGTCGAGACGTTCTCGGCCGATTTGGCGACCGTGACCGTGCGCGGCGTGAACATTCACCCGTCGATCGCCAAGGGGCGGATGATCAATGCACTCCGGACGGCCGGGGAGTTTCTCGCCCGCCTGCCGCGAGATCACCTGGCTCCCGAAGCGACAGACGGCCGGCTGGGGTTCATCCACCCCTATTACATCGATGGCGGCGTCGGGCAAGCCGTGCTCAAGCTTATCTTGCGGGACTTCCAAACGCCCCAACTCGCCCGACAGGCACGCTTGCTGACGGCGCTGGCGGCCGAAGTTGAAGAGGTATTTCCAGGAGTGAAGATCGACGTCGCCATCACCCGGCAGTATCGAAATATGGCCGAGGGATTAGCGCGCCAGCCGCGAGCCGTAGAATTTGCTGAACGGGCTCACCAGCAGTTAGGACTGGCCGTCAAACGGACCATCGTTCGCGGCGGGACGGACGGGGCCCTGTTGACCGAAAAGGGATTGGCCTCCCCGAATCTCTCGACCGGACAGCACAATCCTCACTCGCGCTTGGAATGGGCGTGTTTGGACGAGATGGTTCAAGCGACAAGAGTTCTCGTCGAATTGGTTCAAGTTTGGGCGCAGCGGGAATGAAATCCCGCTCGTGTATCGAATCGATACACAGTCTGGCGAGAAACAATGTATCATTCCGATGCACCACGTAATCGGTTCAGCCGGCAATATCCTCCATGCGGTGACGCCGGGAGCATCGCAAGTCTATAGAAATTAAGGCTTTTCGAGTTCCTTAGTATTTTTCTTGTCTTTGGCTCATCACGTGCTATTGACGTCCAGCGCGGATGGGTTTTTCACGGTATCTCATCTCATGACGCATGCCGCAGCAGCGGGATGGCAGCTCGTCTTTGGTCGGAACGCTGACGGTTGGCTGCGGACGTAACGCAACAAAGGGGACGAACGATGGCTAGACGCGGACCAAAAACAATCGATCCTTCGCCGCAGGAGATTTCGCACCGAACTCACAAGATCCGCGAAACGTGGTCAGAACGGACCTATCGTCTGCGATCTGGCTGGACGGTCGATGCGGCGGACAGAATGGATCAGTGGACGGTGCCCACGATCAACCTCGGCGAGTTGGGCTTGGAAGCGAGCGAGGAAGATGATTACCGGTTTTCGTGCAACTGATGTCGCGCAATTGCCAACTGATGTCGCGCAATTGCGTTGTGTAATTGATCGCTGCTTTGTGCGTAATGCAGCCTATGCCGGATCGTCGGCAAACGGGTCATCCTGAGCGGCCGGTTTGGCCGCTGGTTTGACGGCTGGTTTGACGGCTGGTTTGACGGCCGGTTTGGCATCGGCAGCCGGTTCGTCATCATCTTCGGCCATGGCGGCAGGCGGAGGTGCGCCGAATGGATCAGCACCTCCCAAGATATCGCTGTCGTTCTTCGTTGCAGGTCCGTCGGCAGGCGGCGCAGCGGGCTTTGCGCCGGCCGGAGCCGCAGCTCCGAACGGATCGGCCGCGGGGGCGGCCATCGGATCTTGTCCGGCGTCGGCATCCGCGGGCGTTGCCGGCTGGCCGAACGGGTCATTGCCCGCCGGGGTGGCAGGCGCGGCTGGAGCCGCAGCTCCGAACGGATCGGCCGCGGGGGCGGCCATCGGATCTTGTCCGGCATCGGCGTCCGCGGGCGCGGCGGGCCTAGCCGGCTGGCCAAAGGGATCATCGCCCGCCGGGGCGGCAGGCGCGGCCGGAGTCGCAGCTCCGAACGGATCGGCCGCGGGGGCAGCCATCGGATCTTGTTCGGCGTCGGCATCCCCGGGCGCGGCGGGCGTTGCCGGCTGGCCGAACGGGTCATCGCCCGCCGGGGCGGCAGGCGCGGCCGGAGCCGCAGCTCCGAACGGATCGGCCGCGGGGGCGGCCATCGGATCTTGTTCGGCGTCGGCATCCGCGGGCGCGGCGGGCGTTGCCGGTTGGCCGAAGGGGTCGTCGCCCGCCGAGGCGGCGGGCTCGGCCGGAGCCGCAGCTCCGAACGGATCGGCCGCGGGGGCGGCCATTGGATCTTGTCCAGCGTCCGCGGGCGCGGCGGGCGTTGCCGGCTGGCCGAACGGGTCGTCGCCCGCCGGGGCGGCGGGCGCGGCCGGAGCCGCAGCGCCGAACGGATCGGCCGCGGGAGCAGGTTCACCAAACGGCTCCGCGGCAGCAGGCGGCGCAGGTGCGCCGAACGGGTCCGCGGCAGGTGCGGGAGCGTCATCTGCCGCCGGCATTTGGACGGGTTGCGCCGGATCGGCGAATGGGTCCGCAGCGTCCGCCGGAGCAGCCGGCATTGCGGGTGCGCCGAACAGGTCCACACCCCCAGGCGCCGCAGGGGCGGGTTCGACGGGAGGAGCCGGAGCGGGCTGAGGCGTGGAAGCGCCGGCCCCAGCTGCGAATGGATCCGTGGCATCCGGCCGTGGCGGCGGCTGGCCCGACGCGCCGGGCCGAGCTGCGGGCGATTCGCCGCGAAGCACATGGGGCTCGTTGCGCTGCATCTGCTCGTATCGCTCGCCCCTCTCCCGCGCATCCTTTAGTCGCACGGCCAACCGCGCGGAATAACGATGCTCCTCCAACTCCAGCCGCTGACTGCCCTGCACACGCTGCAACGCCAGACCGATGTTGATCTGAACCGCTGCGCCTGATGCTTCGAGTTCCGCGCCCCGCTGATAATCGGCTTCGGCCTCGTCGGGCCGCCCTAACTTGGCGAACGCCAGACCGCGGAAATAGTAACAGCGAGGATCTTGGCTTCCTTGATCGATCGCCACGCTGAATAGCTCGTGCGCCTGGCCGTACTTTCCGGCAAAGTATGCGTGGACGCCTTGACCGTACATCTCCTGCAGCAGCGAATCCTGAGCCCGATTGGCTGAAACAGCCGGTCCCAGCATCAGTAGGACGGCGATCCCGAATGCAATACTCCTGGCCATAAACCCACTCCCGCGATTAAACGTTACAGGTCCCCGAACGCCTGAAGGTTCTCTCCAACAACTGCTTGGCAGCGACCGCCAACCACTCGCCACAAGCTCTCTTTCACAAACTCTCTGTTTACATTTTGTACGATCGCTTGGGCGAATCAAACGGTTCTGAGGAACAATCCGGTCTTTTGTAATTATCTAATTTAACGATCCGACGGCAAGTTGGCTATCATTTGCCTGAAGAAAATGACTTAACAAGCCCTTACTGCGACCGATCAGGACTAATGGCAAAGAATCGTCGAGACGGAACGTCGAAGTTCCCAGGATGAGAAAAAAGGCGAGTCTTTTGCCCTGTAACGCCTTTGTCCGTCGTTCCGATAGAGAAAGCAATTCCGATCGTTCAGCCGTCTTCTAGTCTGGTGAGCGCCTCGCGTGCCAATCGCGCCAATCGAACATCTCCGTCTTGAGTCGCGAGATTCAAAGCGTGCCGCGCGGATCCCGCAGCGCTGCCCAGGTGGCCGATCGCCCAGGCCGCCCGCTGCCGAACGGTGGTCTCGGAATCTGCGGCCAGCACGCGACTCAACTGGTCGACAACCTGCGAAGCGGGTTCGCCCACGCGGCCTAGCAGCGTCGCAGCCCAATAGCGAACATCCGGCCTGCGGTCGACCAATAACCGGGCCAGCGCCGCCACGTCGCGGGGGTCAGGAGCCCCCAGTTCCTCCAGCGCGGCGACTACCCACTCGCGAACCTGTTCGTCGTCATCGCCGCTGGCGCGCGCCAACGACACGGCGGCCGCCGCATCCGGTGCCAGCGCCAGCCGCTCTGCCGCGCGGCGCCGGAGCGTGATCTCGGCGGAGTTTAATTCGTCAATAAGCTGCGAAATATCCATGTCTTATCTCGGCGGTCCCTGATTTATCCCGGCGTGATCGGCCGCGATAATGGCGGGAATCCGCTCCAGGTCGAGCTTTGTCTTCGGGACGGCTTCGTCGCTGGTCAGCAACTCGTCGCAACAAGCGTGCAGATCTCTCAGCAGGCGATCGAGATCGATCCCCAGATACGCGGGCCGATAGGGTTCCAGATAGTTGCTGCCGGTGATGCACAGCTTCCTGGCCCCACGGGTGTTGCCGTTGCGAAAATGATGCAAGCAAACGGCCAACTGGATCAAGCCTTGGTAAAAGCGACGCGACCCTCCCTGGTCATCCCGCCAGATGTCCTCCCACACTTCGTGGGCTTCAAAAAAGGCGCGGCGGTTAAAGCACTGGATTCCTTCGAGAAATCGCGGGTCGTCAGCAGCAGATTCCATCGAACCGGCCTCCGTTACGCAAGAGAACAAGAGCCGAATTTAGATTGTGGTTCGACGGGCGTCAAGCTTCGCAGTCAGGGTTCGTGTCGCAAACTGGCAAACGGGCGGGCAACTTGGTACAGTGAGAGCAAAGTCTCCGATAGAAACCCGAGGCGAAGCCGGATCGCTTTCGTTTGCAGCGTGAATCCTCTGCCGAGAATGCGTCGTGCCAGGACGGCTGCAATTTGATTTCCGCAGGGCAAAGGTGTCGTTTTATGGCAGCTCAATGGTATTGCTTGATCGGCCAGCAGCAATACGGTCCGTTCACGGGTGAACAGATTCGCCAGCTGGTTCTGCAGGGACAACTCCACCAGGAGCACTATGTCCGCACCGAGACGGACAGCCGTTGGACGTCGGCGGGCGATTTGCCCGGCCTGTTTCCTCCGTCACCCACCGCAGCAGCCCCGCCACCGGCTCCGTCGGTGTCGCCCAAGCCGAAGAAGCAACGCGTGGCTCCGGCGGTGTCGATTCCATCATCGCCCCCAGCTCAAGCTCCCGCGATCGTGGCCCGTGCGACACCCGTGGCGGCTCCGCCGACAGCTGTGCCGGTAGCGGCTCCCGTGGCGGCCGCGCCTGTGGCATCTGTTGCCGAGGCAGTTGCAGCGGCACGCCCCGTGGCGGCGGCGCCACCAACGGCCGTCGCGGTGCCCGCCGTCGCGCCCGCTGAGCCTGGTCCGGCGCCCGCTCGCGCTGTAAACGCACGGGCAGTTTCCGCGGCACGGCCGATCCCCCTCAATCCCATCAGCCCGTCCGGGCCGGCGCCGGGCGCAGTGCGGGGACCAAGCGGAGAACACACGCCAGCGATCGGAAAGCGGTCCAAGCAGAAGAATTCACAATTGGTTGCAGGCGGCCTGGGGGCAGCGTTGCTGCTGCTGATTATCGTGGCCGTGGTCGCGTTGAATCGCAGCCCAAGCGCGGATCCGGACGTGCGCCGTGGCTCGGCATCGCCCAGAGATCCCGGCGTCGATCCTGAGATCGAAACCGCGGCGCTGACGGCGGCGGGCGGCGAAGCGCCCCCGATCGCGGATCCCGTCCAAGCTCTCCCCCCCGCAGCCCAGGACACCGACACGGCGAAGAAGGCAGCGGAATTTCCGCCCGTGAGCAAGTGGCTGGTGGCGGGCCGGCAAAAGGGAGGCCTGCGCGAAGTTGTGCGGCTGGCCGTGGGGAATGTCTGGCGGCAATCGTCGGACGGAAAACCCGACATTTTGTACGTCGAAATCCAAGTCACCAACCTTTCGCCCGGCGATCCGTTGAATTTCTCCGGCTGGCGGCCCGATGTGCAACCCGATCCAAAATTACGAGCCGTCCTGGCCGACGACGAAGAGAACGTGCTTGCGGCGACGCCGCCAACAGCGGCCAAACGCCCGCCGGCACGCCGCCGCATTGATCCCGGCCAGACCGAGGCGGAACTGCTGTGCTTTCTGTTGCCGGATCGCGGCTCGAAGCGATTCCGGCTGGCGCTGCCGTACGCGGTCGTGGGACAGGTCGGATATCTGGGGTTTGAATTACCTGCCGAAATCATCCGGGGGCGGCCGCCCGGCGAGGAGGATGTCGCAACCCAAAAAACGCCCGCCGCCACCCCGGAAACGCTGCTGCCCACCGCGGAAATGATCCCGCCGGAATCGGGCGAACCGGAGTCGATCAGCGATTTGCGAACGGAGATCAATCGCAGCGAGGATGCTCCGGCGAACCCCATGAACGAGCTGCCGAAGCCTGCCGCAGACGATATGTCAGGAACGGAAAACGAGCCGGAAAAAATCCCCGACATCCGCAAATTGATCGAGGATGAAGAACAGCAAATGGAGCCGACACAGGAACCGGAGTCGGACGGGCAACAGCCGCCGGCGAAGCCCGCATCTCCATGACGGCTTCGCAGGAGACACCGCTTGAAAACTTTGGTCACCGGCGCCGGGGGATTCCTCGGCTTGTATTTAGTCGAATCGCTGTTGGCTCGCGGCGACCACGTGCGGGCGATCTCCCGGCAGCGATATCCGCAACTGAATCGTTCCGATGTCGAGACGGTCCAAGGAGATTTGCGGGACGCTCAGACAACGGCGGACGCTTGCCGCGGCATCGATGTGGTCTATCATGCCGCGGGAGTCGCCGGGATTTGGGGGCCGTGGCAGCATTACTATGGCATCAACACGCGGGGGACCCAGAACGTCATTGCCGGTTGTGTCCAACACCGCGTACCGAAATTGGTTTACACCAGCAGTCCCAGCGTAACCTTTGACGGTGGCGACCAAGAGGGAGTGGACGAATCGGCGCCTTATCCCGACCGCTGGCTCTGTCACTATCCGCACACCAAAGCCCTCGCAGAACAACAGGTGTTGGCCGCCAACGGCCACGCCGGCCTGCTGACGTGTTCGCTGCGTCCGCACCTGATCTGGGGACCTCGGGACAAGCACCTGATTCCGCGCTTGCTTCAGCGAGCCGGCCGAGCCCAGCTGCGGCGAGTCGGCGATGGAACGAACTTGATCGACATGGTTTACGTAGAGAATGCGGCGCGGGCCCATCTGCAGGCCGCCGACGCGTTGGAGCCTGGATCGCCGGTCGCAGGGCGAGCGTATTTCATCAGTCAAGGCGAACCGGTGAACTGCTGGGAATGGATCGACGAAATCCTCGCCTTGGCAAAGCTCCCCCCCATTGTGAAATCGATTTCTTTCACCGCTGCGTGGAGGATCGGAGCTGTTCTGGAGACAGGTCACCGTTTGTTGGGCATCGCTCGCGAACCGCGGATGACACGATTCCTGGCGGCTCAACTGGCAAAACATCATTATTTCGACATCCGCCGTGCCCGAGAAGATTTTGGCTATTCTCCGCAAATCTCCACGGCGGACGGGATGGGACGATTGGCAGGTGAGTTTGGCCGCGAGCGTTAGCGGCGTCGCAGCCCAGGCGGCCGGCCGGCGGTAAATGTGGTATGGATGGGAATTCCGCTCTGCCTCGTCCGTCTGTAGATAATCCGCTGTGAGGGCCGTCGCCGACAGGTATTGGGCACTCGTCCGGAGAATTCGGCGGATACCGCCGCTTGCCAATCCGCGGAAAAGTAGGTACTTTTTGGTGTCTTAACACAGGAGCACACATTGGAAATGATCGCTACGACCGGACCGAGCCGGTTGCCGGACAATCAGCGAGTGGTAATTACCGGCGTGGGATTGACGGCGCCCAACGGCAACTCGCTGTCAGAACTTCGTAACAGTCTGCTGCAAGGTCGCAGCGGCGTGCGCGAATACGAAATTCGCTATTTTGGCAAGACGCTGGCGGGGATTTGCGATTTTGAGACGCTGCGATATCAAGCGCGGAAGGAAATCCGCCGCGGGACGCGCGCTGGCAGCGTGGGGATCTATTCGGCCAACGAAGCGGTCAAGGACGCCGGGCTGGACTGGGCCAATCTCGACAAATCGCGGATCGGGGTCTACGTGGGGGTGACGGAGCATGGGAACGTCGAGACGGAGAACGAGATCCACGAACTGAAGAATTACAATTACGATACGTCGTTCTGGTCGCATCACCACAATCCGCGCACGGTGGCGAACAACCCGGCGGGCGAAGTCGCCTTGAACATGGGGATCACGGGGCCGCATTATACCATCGGCGCCGCGTGCGCCGCCGGCAATGCGGGCTTGATCCAAGGTTCGCAGATGCTGCGGTTGAACGAATGCGACTTGGCGATTTGCGGCGGCGTGTCGGAGAGCATTCACACGTTTGGAATCTTTGCCAGTTTCCACAGCCAAGGCGCGCTGGCCGAACACGCGGATCCGTGTCGCGCGTCGCGGCCTTTCGATCTGCATCGCAACGGGATCGTGGTCGCCGAAGGCGGCTGCTTGTTCGTCGCCGAACGGCTGGACGACGCCAAACGCCGCGGGGCGCGGATTTACGGCGAACTGGTCGGTTACGCCATGAATACGGACGCGACCGACTTTGTGCTCCCCAATCCGGAACGCCAGGCGGAGTGCATGGAACTGGCGCTGAAACGTGCCGGCTTGGCAGCCGAACAGATCGACATCGTCAGCACGCACGCGACCGGCACGGCCAGCGGGGATTCGCAAGAGTGCAACGCTTTGCGGCGCGTCTTTGGCGGCTCGCAACGGACATTTTTCAACAACACCAAGAGCTTCATCGGCCACTCGATGGGGGCGGCCGGAGCGTTGGAGCTGGCAGGCAACCTGGGCGCGTTCGAGGACGGCGTCTGTCACCCCACGATCAACGTCGATGAATTGGACCCGGACTGCGCGTTGAACGGTTTGGTGCTGAACGAGCCCCGCGAGATCGGCCGGGCGACCTACATCCTGAACAACTCGTTCGGGATGCTGGGGATCAATTCGGTGGCCATCATCAAACGATACTAATATGCATCGCGGCGCCGGGTGCGAACCGGGCCGCAGACAAGGAGCGTACGCGGCATGACATCAGCCGAAATCCGAACGGAAATCATCAGCATCTTGGAGGACATCGCCCCGGACGAGGACTTGACCAGCCTCCAGGACGACGTTCCATTCCGCGATCAGATCGAACTGGACAGCATGGACTTTCTGGACATTGTGATGGAACTGCGCAAACGGCATCGCGTGCAGATTCCCGAAGAGGATTATCGGCACTTGGCGTCGATGGCCAGTACGGTCGCGTACCTGGAACCGCTCATGAAAGACGCCTGAACGTTCGAGCCCCAGGCGGAACGAATCCGCCGCCGTTGGTCGCAAGTCTCCCATGTACGACACGATCATTATTGGCGCGGGCATGTCCGGCTTGGCGGCAGGCATTCGCTTGGCGCATTACGAGCAGCGCGTCTGCATCCTGGAGCGGCACAATACGATCGGCGGTCTGAATTCGTTCTATCGGCTGCGCGGCCGCGACCACGACGTCGGCTTGCACGCGGTCACGAATTTTACTCCCGCCGGCGCCAAACGCGGCCCGCTGGCCCGGCTGTTGCGCCAGTTGCGTTTTCAATGGGCCGATTTCGCGCTGGTCCCGCAAATCGGCTCGGCGATCGCCTTTCCCGGCGTCGCGTTACAGTTCGGCAACGATATCGAACTGCTGGCGGCCGAAGTCGCCCGCGAGTTTCCCAAGGACAAGGACAACTTTCGCCGTTTGATCCGGCAGCTGGTGGATTACGACGATCTGCATTTCACCCATTTCGAGATGTCCGCCCGCCAGGTGCTGGAAGAGACGATCGGCGATCCGCTGCTGCGGGAAATGATCTTATGCCCGCTGATGTGGTACGGGAACGCCGCGGAACGCGACATGCCGTTCGGCCAGTTTTGCATCATGTTCCGCAGCATTTTCCTGGAGGGCTTTGCCCGCCCCTTGGCCGGGGTGCGGCTGATTCTCCGCAATCTGATCCGCCGCTTTCGCTCGTTGGGCGGCGAGTTGCGGCTGCGCGCGGGCGTGGCTCGGATCCGAGTCGAAGGATGCCGCGCGGCCGGCGTCGTGCTGGACGACGGCCAGGAATTGCAAGCGCGGCGGATCCTCTCTTCGGCCGGACTGGTCGAAACGCTGCGGATGTGCGACGACCTGACGGAGGTGGACGATCAGCGGGCCGGGCGGATGTCGTTCGTCGAAGGGATTTCGGTGCTCGACCGCCAGCCGCAGCAGTTCGGCCACGATCGCACCATCGTCTTCTTCAACGACTCAGATCGCTTTCATTGGCAGCGGCCGGACGATTTGTGCGACGTGCGGACCGGCGTCGTCTGCTCGCCGAACAACTATGCCTACGGCGCCGACGAAGACCTGCCGGACGGCATCTTGCGGATTTCGGCCTTGGCCAATTTCGATCGCTGGTCGCAGCTGTCCGGAGACGAATATCGTTTGGAGAAGCTCCGCTGGTACGACCGCTTGACCGAAGCCTCGGTGCGTTTCGTCCCCGATTACCGGGCATACGTGATCGATACCGATATGTTCACGCCGACCACGATCCGGCGTTACACCTGGCACAACAACGGGGCGGTGTACGGGGCTCCCGAAAAACGGCTCGACGGCACCACGCACTTGGACAACCTATTCCTGTGCGGCAGCGATCAAGGCTTTGTGGGAATCGTCGGTGCAATCGTCAGCGGCATTACGATTGCCAATAGACATTGCCTGAAAACCTGAGGCGTTCGTCGGCTTTCCAGCCTGACCGAGCTGGGGCTGGAAAGCCCACGAACATCCGCCTCACCCACGCATGCTCAACGCTTTACCGTCCGCCCTTCAAGAACACAAACCGCCGGCTGCCGTCACGGATCACCTCCAGCCGCACGCCTTTGGCGATATCCGCCTGGGCGATGGCTTCGCGGAAATCGCGAGCGTTGCGGACGGGTTTATCGTCTACGTCGACGATCAAATCACGTTGCCGCAAGCCGGATCGTGCCGCCAAGCCGGCCGGATCGACATTGGTGATCACCATGCCTTGCTGGTCCTGCTGGTAACCCAACCGCTCTGCAATTTCCGGAGTGAGAGGTTGGACGGTGATTCCGACGTTGGCAGCCGATTCTTCCGCTTCTTCGCCTGGCCCGCGCGACCCGATCCTTGGCGTTTCGTCCGTCAACTCGTCGGTCGTGATCTTCAGCTTCTGCCGTTTGCCGTCGCGGAAGATCGTCAGTTCGGAATTGGTGCCCGGCGGAGTCGCGGCGACAGCCATTCGCAGCTGATTCGCGTTTTCCATCCGCTGGCCCTTGAACTCGACCACGATGTCGCGAGATTTCAAGCCGGCCTTTTCGGCGGGACTGCCGGGGACCACATCGCCAACCAAGACGCCTTTGGTCGAATCAAAGCCGAACGATTTTGCCAGATCCTCGGTCAGGTCTTGAATCAGCGCTCCCAGTCGTCCGCGCTGGACCCGTCCATCCCGGAGGATCGCATCCATGATCGTGCTGGCCATATTGCTGGGAATCGCAAATCCGACCCCGGCGTTGCCGCCCGTTCGCGAGGCGATCGCCGTGTTAATGCCGATCACTTGGCCCTTGAGATTCACCAATGGTCCGCCACTGTTGCCCGGATTGATCGCCGCATCGGTTTGAATAAAGTCCTCGTAATCGGCGATGGCCATCTGACGGCCTTTGGCGCTGATGATCCCCGCGGTCACCGTCTGGTCCAAGCCGAACGGACTGCCCACGGCCAGCACCCATTCGCCGACTTCGGCCTCGTCCGAGTTGCCCAGCGGCGCGGCGACTAAGCCGGCGGTTTCCACTTTGAGGACGGCTACATCCGTCTTCGGATCCGTGCCCACGACTTTGGCGGCAATCGTCCGCCGGTCGGACAGCGTCACGCTCACCTCGTCTGCGCCGCGCACAACATGGTTGTTCGTGAGAATGTAACCATCCGCACTGATGATTACGCCCGAGCCCATCCCCTGTTGATTAAACCGTTCCGGCAAGTCCGGCGCGTTGAAGAAGCGCTCGAAGGGAGAGTCTTCGCCAAAGAACTCGCGGAACTGCTCCGGCACCTGCGGACGTTCCCGCGGCGCGCCCCGTTCCTGCCGGCTGAGACGCATATTTCTCACGGTGCTGACGCTAACCACCGACGGACGCATCGCCTTGGCCACCGTGCGGAACGCGGTCGCCAGATCGTCCGAACGATAATCGGACCGGGCCAATTCCGCGCGCGCCTCCTGCGTTTCTCGCGCCTCCGCGGCGTACGTCCAATTGACCCTCGACTCGGACCGCAGCAACACGATCCCTGCACCGGCTGCGCCGGCGAGCATCGCGATTAACACCCACAGCAATCCCTTGGGAAACGCCCTCATGTCTCTTCTCCTTTTCTCAAACGAATTGGAAGTTCTGTCCTGCCGATAGTTGCCGTCGTCCGTGTTCTCTTGCAGGACCGGCGGGAATTTGGCCAGATAGGGACGAATCGAGCCGCAAGGAGAGATGAGCCCCACTCGCAACGGGCGAGAATGGCAGCAACTGGGCATCGATCGGCGTGTTGCGCGGAATGCTGAGATTCGGGCTTTGATTCACTGTCGGAGGGGCACCTCTGCTCAAAGGCCGCAAAGTAGATAGTCTAGGCAGGATGGCGAACAGCGTTACGTGCTTTGCGGCGTGTCATTGTAACCCGAAGCGTTAGCGAGGTCGGAGCTTTTTGAAGTTGCGCATTTTTTGGGACCGAAATTCTGGCCGAAGGCCACATTCACCGTAGCCTGGGGCGTTGCCCCAGGCTACGATGGGAGCAGGCCTTCGGCCAAACACGACCGGACCCCCGAATGCGCAACTTCAAAACTGACGCTTCGGGTTACGAGGGGCCGATGGCCCTTGCCTCACGGCGCCAGCAGCAGGCGGCTGGGAGCTTCCAAGTAGCCGATGACGTCGTTCAGGAAGCGTGCGGCGACGGCGCCGTCGACGATGCGATGATCGTAAGCGAGGCTCAAGGGCATGACCAGGCGCACGGCGATCTGATCGTTTTCGATCACGACGGGCAGTTTGCGCGAGCGGCCGACCAGCAGGATGGCGACCTCGGGGACATTGATGATCGGCGTCGAGTACGTGCCGCCGACGGCGCCCAGATTGCTGATCGTAAACGTGCTGCCGCGCAGATCGTCGATCGTGAACTCGCTGTTGCGGACCTTCTCGGCGATCTCGCCCAGTTGCCGGGCGATTTCGGGAATGGACAAGCGATCCGCACCGCGCAACGAGGGCACGACCAAGCCGCGGTCGGTATCGACGGCGACGCCCAAGTTGACGTAGTCCTTGTAGATGATCCGCTCGTTCTCCATGTCGATCGAGGCGTTCACCAGGGGATGGCTCCGCAGGGCCATCGCCACCGACTTGAGCACGAACGGCAGCGAAGTCAGCTTGATGCCGCGGGCCGCGTAATCGGCTTTGCTGGACACGCGGATCCGTTCCAGTTCCGTGACGTCGGCGTCGTCGAAATTGGTGACGCGCGGGCATGACTCCCAGGATTTCTGCATGTGGAGGGCGATCGTCCGGCGGATCTTGGGCATCTTTTCGATGCGGATCGGCCCCCAGTTGTCGGCGGCCGGCTCGCCCGGTCCGGCGCGGACCGCCGGTGCACCGGCGGCGACCGTCTGGCTGGCTTTGCGTACCGCGTCCAGAACGTCTTCGCGCGAGATGCGTCCGCCGGGGCCGGTGCCTTGGACCACGCGCAGATCCACGCCCACTTCGCGGGCGAATCGCCGCACACTGGGACTGGCGGCGATGCCGGTCGAGGCCGTCGTGCTGCCCGATGGCGGCGTGGCCGGACTCGCCGGTGGCTCGCGGGATACGAACATCGCGGCGTCCGCTTCCGCCGACCCGGCTGGCTGTGGAGGTTTGGACGCAGAGGCGGACGGCGTCGGCTTACCCTGTTCCCTGGCCGGGGCGGCTTTCGCCTTGGCGGCGGGCTGCGCGGCGGCCTTGGGCTGCGTCTCGGCCTTGGCGGGCGTCTGAGTCTTGGCGGGCGTCTCGGCCTTCGCGGGCGTCTCGGCCTTGGCCGGTGCCGATGTCCCCGTCTCGCCTTCAAGCGTCACCAGCACCGCTCCCACGGCGACGCTTTGTCCCGCTTTGATGTGAATCTTGGCGACCTTGCCGGCGTGGCTGCTGGGGACTTCGACCGTCGCCTTGTCGGTTTCCAACTCGACAATGCCTTGGTCCTTCTTGATCTGATCGCCTTCGCGAACCAGAAGCTCCAGGACGTCACCAGATTCGATTCCATCGCCCAAATCGGGGACGCGTACTTCGATGCTCATCGCTGTATCTCGCTACGATTAAGATTACGCCCACAACGGGTTTTTTTTCTCGGGATCAAATTCCAGTGTTTCGATGGCCTGGGCGACGAGCTCCGCCGAGACGTCGCCCTGTTTGTGCAGCCGGTACAGGGCGGCGATCACGATCGACTCGGCATCCACCTCGAAATGCCGCCGCAGGGCTTCGCGCGTTTCGCTTCGGCCCATGCCATCGCAGCCCAGGACGTAATAATCGCCGGGAATCCACGGCCGCAACTGTTCGGCAAAGGCTCGCACATAGTCGGACGCGGCGACGAACGGGCCGCGTTCGCCCTGCAGGATCTGCTCCAAGTAACTCGTCCGGGGTTCGGCCGTCGGATGCAGCATGTTCCAACGCGCACAAGCCTGGGCGTCGCGGCACAATTGGGTATAGCTCGTCACGCTCCATACCTGACTGGACACGCCGTAGCGCTCGGCTAGGATCTGCTGGGCTTGCAGCGCCGAGTTCAAGATCGCTCCGCTGCCGAACAAGTTCACCTGCAGTTTGTCTTTCCTCTTCCCGTCCGCTTCAACCGCGGCCAGCTTGTAGATGCCGCGCATGATGCCTTCCTCGACACCGGCCGGCATCTCGGGCATGACGTAGTTGTCGTTCTCGACGGTGATGTAGTAAATGGCCGTCTCGCCGTCGACGTACAGCTTTTTCAAACCGTCCATGATGATGACGGCGGTCTCATAGGCGTAGGCCGGATCGTACGACCGGACGCTGGGAAAGGCGATCGCGTTCAGCAAGCTGTGGCCGTCCTGGTGCTGGAGTCCCTCGCCGTTGAGCGTGGTGCGTCCGGCGGTTCCGCCCATCATGAACCCCTTGGCCCGCAGGTCCATCGCCGCCCAGATCAAGTCGCCGATCCGCTGAAAGCCGAACATCGAATAGTAAATGAAGAACGGAATCATGTTGACGCCGTGCTGGCTGTAGGCGGTACCGGCGGCGATAAACGAGGACATCGACCCGGCTTCGGTGATGCCTTCTTCCAGGATCTGCCCGTCCGTTGCTTCCTTGTAGTACATCAGCTGTTCGGAATCGACCGGCTCGTACAGCTGGCCGGCGTGCGCATAGATGCCGATCTTGCGGAACATGCCTTCCATGCCGAAGGTCCGCGATTCGTCCGGGACGATCGGCACCACCAGCTTGCCGATCCGCGAATCGCGGCACAGTTTGTCCAACAGCCGCACGAAGCCCATCGTCGTGGACATTTCTTTGCCTTTGCTGCCGCCGAGGAACTCCTGGTATTCGGCGATCGTGGGCACCTCGAGCGTCGGCGCGACGGTGGGGCGGCCGGGCAGATATCCTCCCAAGGTCTTGCGGCGGGCTTTCAGATAGCGGATCTCCGGGCTGTCCTCCGCCGGGCGATAGAACGGCGTCCGGTCGATCTGCTCGTCCGAGACCGGAATGCCGAAACGGCTGCGAAATTCGCGCAGTTCCTCCTCGTTGGCTTTCTTCTTCTGATGCGCGATGTTCAGTCCCTGGCCGCCTTCGCCCAAGCCGTAGCCCTTGATCGTTTTGGCCAGGATGACCGTGGGCCGGTCCTCGCTTTCGACCGCCGACTTGTAGGCCGCGTACACCTTCTCCGGATCGTGCCCGCCGCGGCGCATGCGTTCGAGTTTTTCGTCCGAAAATTTCTCGACCAGGGCGAGCAGCTCCGGGTACTTGCCGAAGAAGTGCTCGCGGATGTACGCGCCGGGCATGGCCGTATACTTCTGGTACTGTCCATCCACGCACTCTTCCATCCGTTTGACCAACAGGCCCGTTTCGTCTTTTTCCAACAGCGGATCCCAGTCGCTGCCCCAGACGACCTTGATCACATTCCAGCCGGCGCCCCGGAACAGCGCCTCGAGTTCCTGGATGATCTTTCCGTTGCCGCGCACCGGGCCATCCAACCGCTGCAGATTGCAGTTGATGACAAAAATCAGATTGTGCAGCTTTTCGCGGGACGCCAGCGTGATCGCGCCCAAGGATTCCGGTTCATCGCATTCGCCATCGCCGAGGAAGGCCCAGACTTTTTGTTCGCTGGTGTCCTTGATGCCGCGATCGCGAAGGTACTCGTTGAACCGCGCTTGGTAGATGGCCATGATCGGCCCCAGCCCCATCGAGACAGTGGGAAATTCCCAGAAATGAGGCATCAGCCAGGGATGCGGATACGACGACAATCCGCCGCCGGGTTGCAGCTCGCGGCGAAAATTCTCCAACTGCTGGTCGGTCAGACGTCCTTCGAGGAACGCCCGGGCGTACATGCCGGGCGAGGCATGGCCCTGGAAATAAACCAGATCGCCGTCATAACCGCTCTCGCCGCGGCCGCGAAAAAAATGATTGAACGCGACTTCGTACAGCGTGGCCGCCGAGGCGAACGTCGAAATGTGTCCGCCGATCCCGTCGAAATCGCGGTTGGCCCGCACGACCATCGCCATCGCGTTCCAGCGGATGATGCTCTTGATCCGACGCTCCAGTTCGCGATTGCCGGGATAGACGGGCTGCTTGTCAGCCGGAATGGTGTTGACGTACGGCGTGTTGGAGGCCAGCGGAAGGTCGACGCCGGCGAGCGTCGCTTTCTTTTGCAGCATGGACAATAGATACTTGACCCGCTCGGTGCCCTTGCTCTTCAGCACGTATTGCAGCGAGTCGAGCCATTCCGCCGTCTCGGACGGATCGACGTCGAGGACTTGGCTGAGGAAGGCCTCTTCCAGCTTCTCTTCCACATTCTCTTCGTCTCGTTCGAGTGTTTCCGTATCGGCCATGCTTCCCGCCTCGTGGAAAAGTTCAAGAAAATCAGCGCCGCGGCTTGTAGATCTCGGTCGCCGTCCCGAAGAACACCTCTCCGGCGTTCATCAGCGTCTCGCTGAGGGTCGGGTGCGGATGGATGGCTTCGGTGATGTCGCGGACCTCGCAGCCCATTTCGATGGCCAGCACGGCTTCCGCGATCATCTCGCCCGCGCCCGGCCCCACCATGCCACAGCCCAGCACGCGTTCGGTCTCGGGATCCACGAGCCATTTGGTCAGGCCTTCGACACGCCCCAACGCTTGAGCCCGGCCGCTGGCCGCCCAGGGATACGCGGCAATCTCGACCGCTCGCCCTTCGCGCTTCGCCTGGTCCTCCGTCAGCCCGGCCCAGGCGATTTCCGGGTCGGTGAAGACCACCGCCGGGATAGCCGCCTTGTCGAATACCGCCGGCCGCCCCAGCACAACCTCGACGGCCACCTTTGCCTCGTGCGACGCTTTATGAGCCAGCATCGGTTCGCCCGCCACGTCGCCGATGGCCAAGATGTGCGGATCGGCGGTCCGCTGTGTGCGATCGCACACCACAAACCCGCGCTCGTCGAGTTGGACCTGGGTATTCTCCAAGCCGATCCCGCGGCTGACCGGGCGGCGGCCCACCGACACCAGCACGCGATCGTAACGCTCGACGCCGTACTTCGCCGGCCCCTCGAACGCGACCTCGACCTCGTCGCCTTGCAAGCCGAGCGAGCCGACTTTCGTCTCCAAAAAAATCCGCTTCTCGAACAGCTCGTTCAGCCGCTTGTGCAGGGGCCGCACCAGGTCGCGGTCGGCGCCGGGCAACAGGCCCGCGGTCAATTCCACCACACTGACTCGCGAACCCAAATGCGCATACACGGTCCCCATTTCCAGTCCGATGTAGCCGCCGCCGATCACCAGCAATCGCGGCGGCACATCCAACAATCGCAGCGCGCCGGTCGAATCCATGATCCGATCCGACCCCAGATCGAATACCGGAGGCATGGCCGGCGTGGAGCCCGTGGCCAGAATCAGATGGTCAAAGGTGATCTTGCCGCCTTCGGGAATCGACGGATCCGAACCCTCCAACTGGAGAGCCGTCGAACTGTCCAACACGCCTTTCGCCTTGATGACCCGCACGTTACGACGTTTGGCCAGCTGGCCCAGCCCACCGGACAGTGTACCAATCAACTTGTCTTTACGAGCGCGGACTTTTTCGATCTCGATGTTCGGAGCCGAATACTCGACCCCCCAATCCGAACGCAATTCGTCGACTTCCGAGATCACCCTGGCCACGTGCAGTAACGCTTTCGACGGGATGCATCCTCGCAGCAGGCACGTGCCGCCCAGGCGGCCTTCGGATTCGACCAAGGCGACGTCAAGCCCCTCGTCGGCCGCCAGAAAAGCCGCTGCATATCCGCCGGGACCGCCGCCGAGAACAACCAACTGTGCGTGCGTCATGGTTCGCTCATCCCTCGAAAGACGAGTTGATAACAAAAATGGCTGCGAATCGAACGTCGCGCAACCGGCGTCAAAACTGCTGCCGGCTCCGCTCCGTTCGCCCCAGCCACTAATGTTACCGCGGTCGGACACTCAACGATAACCCCCGGACGCCCAAATATCGTCCGTCGGGTGTCACGTGCCAGCCGGGCGCCCCTATGTCAGGCGCCAACTATGTCGGGCGTCATCTGTCTGTCGGGCGGCTGTCTGTCGGGCGATTATCTTCTATCGCGACAGAAACTCGACTACCATGTTGACATCGACCGGCAAGCTGATATCGGCTTGACCCGGCGTACCCTGCACGGTGGCCCGCAACGTGTCCGAATCGAACGCCACCCAGTCCAGCCGTTCGCCCTGTGATTGATCGCTCAAACCGCGATACAACATCAACAGGTTCTCTCGATTGCGCACGGTGATCACGTCCCCCGGCCGCAACAGGTACGACGGCTTGGTGACTTTGACGCCGTTCACCTGGAAATGGCCGTGCGCGATGCCTTGCCGAGCTTGGGGTCGGGTCTTGGTAAACCCGGCCCGCCGGACGACGTTGTCCAGTCGGCGCTCGCACAACTGGAGGAGCATCAGACCCGTGTCCCCCCTTTTGTGCCGAACGTTGTCGAACGTCCGGCGCAGCTGCCGTTCGCCCAAACCATAGTAATGTTTGATCTTTTGTTTCGCCTGCAGTGCCGACCCGTAATTGGATGGGCGTTTCGAGCGGGAATGCATTCCCGGCGGGGCTTCCCGTCGTTCCGACGCTCGTGCAGCACCGCTATTCTCGTACAACAAGGCGCCCAGACGGCGGTTCACTCGCGCCTTTGGACCAGCGTAACGTCCCATGCAGTCTTATCTCCTTCGAACACCAGAAGGGAACCAGTTTGGTATCATCGCAGTGGCATAAGCCGCTTATAATTATCAATTTGTTGCAGCCGTACAAGGGGGAGAGCCGCAGTTTTTCCTTGGAAACGGTTCGGGGGGTGAGTATTTAAGCGTCAAGATCATTGACAATCGGCCTTTACAGCTGCCACGGCTCACGCATCGCTCGGCTGCATCGCCGGGCGGCTGCGGGATCGCCCAGGATCTGTTCCTTGATCGGGTCCCAAACGATCTTTCGCCGTTCGCGAATCGCGATGTCGCAGATGTGGCTGATGATGTCGGAGCGGACTGCGTCCTCGACGTTGCTGACCGGGATGGCCCGCGACTTGACACAGTCGATAAAATTCCGCTCGTGGTTGGGACTGATCGGCAAGCGTAGATCGTCGGGTCCCAAGGCGACTTGCCGCAACGATTCGGGCTCGCACACAAAGCCGCCGTAATAGAGTGCGATCCAGCCTTCTGTGCCAATGAGCAGCGCGTAATTGCCGAGCTTGGTCAGTCGCGGATCGAGATCCGACTTCAGCCCGTGGGAACGATACGTTATCGGGACGCCATTGCCCAAGCGAATGCGGCAATCCCAGTCGATCACGACGTCGTTGCAGCCTTCGGTGGGAATCACGCCGGTTCCTTCGATTTCCCACGGCCCGGCCAGATGCGTGTCGTAAGTCCACAGCAGCAGATCGAGTGGGTGAGCGCCCCAGCCGGCAATGAAGCCGATCGCATAGTCGTACACGTGAAACCAGCCCGGACCGCTGTCAGGACAGCCCGAATAGGGCCGCCAAGGCGCCGGGCCGAGCCACAGATCGTAGTCCAACTCGGCCGGCACGGGCTTTGGCTGACGGGAACCGCCGCGGACGCTGTTGGGCGCTGTAACGTGAATCTCGCGGATCTGGCCGATCCGTCCGTTTCGCACCAATTCTGCACCTTGGCGGCAGGCCGCCATCGAGCGGGCTTCGGTTCCGTATTGGAAGACGCGGCCGAACCGCCGGACCGCGTCGCGGCAAGCCAGATCTTCGGCCACGCAGACCCCCAACGGCTTTTCGACATGCACGTCTTTGCCGGCGCGAGCGGCGGCGATCGTCATCGGCACGTGCCAATAATCCGTGCTGGCAATGCCGACGGCGTCGATGTCCTCGCGGGCGATCACCTCGCGGAAATCCTGGTAAGCCCGGCAGTCGCTGTTCTGATAGCGGGCGTCGACGACGCTCTTGGCCAGCTCGCGGCGGTCCTTCCAGACGTCGCACACAGCCACCAGCTGGGCGTCAGGACATGCCAGCTGGTCGCGAACATTGACCATTCCCCGCGGCCCGACACCCAGATATCCGAGCACCACGCGATCGCTGGCCGGCGGGCGGCCCTCGCCGCCCAAGGCATTCGACGTGATCACGTAAGGAGCCGCGGCCGATCCGACGGCGAGCGCGGCGGATTTCAGAAAGTCCCGCCGGGTAGGGCGGACAGCAGGACGAGCGGAGGCGTTCATTATTCGGCCTTTTGACTGAGATGGAGAAAGCTGCCCTTCTTGTTTCCGACGATCACGTCCGGAATTCCGTCGCCGTTCAAGTCGGCGGCGGCCACTTGCGTTCCCACGCCGGAATCGTCGTCGATCAGGTGCGGGATGTACACCGGCGTCGTGCCGGACGGGCGCCGCAGCTCGAACCAGTATACCACCGCCGGAGCATCGGGTTCGGCGTCGCCTTTGGGGCCGTGCGCCCAGAATCGCTTGCCGGTCAGGATGTCCAGCAGGCCGTCGCCGTTCATGTCGACCAACTCGAAGGCGTGCAACTGGCTGATCCGCAGGTCGCTGCTATTTGTGTCCGGCTTGGACGGCAGGATCACGTGTTGTGTCCAGGAAATCTCGCCCTGGGCATTCCGCTGCTGCTGGTACCAGACCAAGCCGTACATGTGACAGTGCCAAGCGGTGATCAAGTCGTTCAAGCCGTCACCGTCGACATCGTAAGCGAACATCTGTGCGGCCGCGTCGGCGAACTTGAAGGGATGGAGAGTCCACGCCTGGCCTTCGGCGGCATTAGCCGGCTGCTCCCACCAACCGTTGCCTTCCAGGATGTCCACCCGTCCGTCGCCGTTGATATCGCCGAAACCGATTCCGTGGGTATATTTGTGATAGCTGCCTTTGGGCGTAATCGCGTGGAATTTCCACACCTCGCCCGGCTTGGCGGGATCCCAAGTCGCATAGCCCAGATAGCCGTCGGTGTTGAACACCAGGTCCGGCCGGCCGTCCAGGTTTACATCGCCCCACATCGGCGATTCGTTGTCAATACAGCCGAAGGCCAGATGCTGTTTCCAGCCCTGGTCTTTGCCGGCCGGGTTCTCGTACCAGTAACCTTCTTTGCCCGGCCAGGGCACGTAAAAGATGTCGTCCCAGCCATCGCCGTTGAAGTCGGCGGTGAAGGTCAGGAAGTTGTCCGAGTAGCCTTTGGGATCGAAGCTCTTGGGCGGCCGAACTTCGTGCTTTTTCTCGAAAGCCGGTCCCTCGTACCAGAATGGCCCGGCCACAACGTCCAGCTTGCCGTCGCGATTGAAGTCGCCGTAGTAAGCCCCCTCGGCGTAGAACTGGTCTTCGAGCCGCAGTTTCTTGAACGTGAACGGCGGGTCATCGGCCCCCACGGCAGCAGACGCAACCGCGAGAATCAGAACGGCAGAAATCCACGAAAGCTTGAGCATCGAAGTTCCTCCAGAGGGCGTGTAAGCAGGGGTGAGTGAAGACCGTAACGCGGCGTCTCATTGTACACGCTGGGATTCCGCCGCCAATCAGGCGAGACGCCGAAAGCGATTTGATGCTCGCCTGGCTCCGTTGCGGAAGTACTGCTTTTTGCTGAGTCTTGTCCACAAGATGCGGGAAGATTTTCACGCCGCGAGGGCAGCTCTTGACGCGGCGATCGATTGCAGCGCCCGAGCACGACGGGTATCGACAAGCCCGCCGCAAACTGTCCCGCTTGCTGCCCCCAACATAGAGATCGAAAAACACAGCGATTCTTATATTTCTGTTTCCGCCGGTTTTTCTACGAATATAAGCTTGCGGATACAATTCGATTTACCTAAATTAAGGTTCAAGCTGTGTCTAGTCGAAGGCGCTTCGGTTCTCGGTGCCCGATATTAGGTTCTTATTGTTGGGGAGGTTCCATCATGCATCCGCGTCGTTCCAGAGGTTTTACGCTGGTCGAATTACTCGTGGTGATCGCGATCATCGGCATTTTAGTCGCACTGTTGTTGCCAGCCATTCAAGCCGCACGGGAGGCGGCGCGCCGCAGCCAGTGCGTGAACAACATGAAGCAGCTCGCAATCGCGTTCCAGAACTATCACGACACATACAAGAAGCTGCCCCGGTATAATTACACCGCCGTCGGCCCGGGCGGCACGTGTTCGTATTGGGAGGGTTTCAGCGCCCACACGATGATCCTGCCCTACGTCGAGCAGCAAGCGCTGTGGGACAGCTTTCAGACGGCCTACCTCGCCTGTACCGACCTTCACGAGGGATGGCGAAACGGTTTCACATCGGTTCGCCGGGAGCCGGTGCCCGCCTTCCGTTGCGCCTCCGACCCGGGTATGCGGTTCGGCGCCGACGCGGGTAACAACAACTACGCCATGTCGATAGGACCGACGTTAAATGTCCATGGCACGAGCAGGTGTCTCGGTGTGTTCAGCCGGGACTTCGAAACCAACTTCGCGGATATCACCGATGGCACCTCCACGACCATCTTATTAGGCGAACTCCTTGTGGGAGACAACGACGGTGGCAAGTACACTCCTGGCGATATCGTACGCGGAATCGCTTGGCCCGCGGGGGTGGTTAATAATTTTCCGACAGAGGCGTCTCTGGTCGCGTATGGTCAGGCGTGTGAGGCCGGAATCGGCAATCATCACAGCACGGGCGGCCGGGAATGGATTAACGGCTCGCCGGGGCAGACGTTCTTCCACACGGTTGTGCCACCGAACTGGCAGTATCCAACGTGCCAGACGTGTGCAGGCTGCGGTTGGTTCGACAGCGACGGGGTGCATCCTTCACGAAGTCGCCACCCAGGTGGAGCGAATCACGCTTTGGTCGATGGGTCGGTACGGTTCATCTCGAACGACATAAACCTGCAGACCTATCAAGCCCTCGGCAGCAAGGACAATGGAGAGGCGATCCCCAGTTACTAAGCGTTACCCGTCCTGAAACGAAGGAATCTGAAATGAATTTTCTGAGGATCATGACCCTGTTGGCGGTTGCCGTTCTCGTTGGCTGCGGGTCGGACATCAAGTCGGTGCCGGTGCAGCCGGCCGCCGCACCTCCGGCGGTGCAGAGCGCGAAGGCGATCCTGACGGATTTCGCGAACACCGGCGAAGTGGGGAGTTCCGTGGAATCGCTCCGCCAGGATCTTGAACAAATCAAGCAGTCCGACGCCGCCAAGGGCGAGGCTTTGTTGTCCGATCTGAACGCTCTGGAAAAGGAGACGGACTCGGGGCGGATCAAGGCCAAAGCAAAGGAAATGACGGACAAACTGTAACAGCTTGGTCGCGGAATACCCGCAGGTCGAATGTACGTCCTATTGGGTTCCGAGGGCCGAGTGAGACCCGCCCGGGTTTCAACGCGGCCACGTCGATTGAGTCTTGATCGGCGCTGCGCACCATCTGAACTGCGGGCGCGAGCTAGCGGGTGGACTCTTCTTCCGATGCGATCGCCATGAAACGCCGTCGAACGGAGGACACGCGAAACGGACCAGCGCGGACGTCGGCGTCTGCAGCCGGCAACGTGTCGCCGTGGCGGCGCTGGGCCGCGTTGCTCGCGATTGCGGCGGGGGCAGCCGGCGCGATATCCTTTGCCCTCCTATTCCTTGCGCCTTCCGATCCCGAGCGAAAGCAACTCGAGGACGCCGTCAGAGAATTCGCCGCGAAGACTTCGCCCGAGTCGGCCGCGCTGCTTGCCGAATCGAGCGAACGGGTCGATCACTTGTTGCACCAGTACCCCGGCAGCGGTGCCGCGTGGGACGTGACCGCGACCCTTTACTATGGTTTGGGCAGAACCAAAGACGCCGTTCGCTGTTGGCGGCGTTCGATGGAACTGGACCCCAGCCTGGCGGCCGCCGCGTGCGCCAACATCGCCTCGGTCGCTTACCAGGAAGGGCTGTTTGACGAGGCGGTCCGCAACTATCGCCTGGCGATGCAGCACGACCCCGACTCGACGACCTATCCCGTGCGGGCCGCCGAGGCGCTGAACGATCAGGGCAAGCACGAGGAAACCGTGGCCCTGTTGGAGCCACTGCTGAAGACCCGGCCCAAGCTGATGACGGCTTCGGTCTTGCTGGGCCAAGCGTATCTGGGATTGAAACAGTACGCCCGGGCGCGGCAACACCTGGAGACGGGCGTTCAGATGGAGCCGGAGTATACCAACGGCTATTTCGCCTTGGCGACGGCATGCGCGCGGCTGGGGGACCAGGAGAAGTCCCGCGAGTACATGGCCCGGTTCAAAGAACTGAAAGCCAGGGACGAGCAGCGACATCGCCAGACGCTGCAGACCAGCACGGATACCGGGCAAGTCCAGGGCTTGGCCGCGCGGACCAGCACCGCCGTCGGCAAAGCCTATCTGGCCAACGGAGACTTCCTGATGGCCGAAGGCTGTTTGCGCCGCGGTTGCGAGTTGGGGCCGGCGGATGTCGAGCCGCGAACGGTGCTGGCTTGGCTGTACGAGCAGCAGGAGCGGACCGGCGACGCATTGCGGGTGCTGGCCGAATTGCGCGAACGTGCCCCGGATGACTTGGGCGCCCAAATGAACGCCGCCTCGGCCTATGCCAGGCTGGAGCGGAACGCGGAAGCCGAACGGGCGTTTCGCCGGGTGATCGAGTTGACGCCGCAGCGGGCGGGCGGTTATGCCGCGTTGGCCAACTTCTTCCTCCAGACCAAGCAGAACCTGGACGAAGCCGGCACGCTGGCCGAGAAGGCGGCGGAATTGGAGCCTGCCGCCGAACACCTGTTTCTGCTGAGTGTCGCTCGAAGGACGCGGGGTGATCTTGCCGGCGCGGTGTCGGCCATCGACGCGGCGCTCGAATTGGCGCCTCAGCACGAGGCTTATCGGCAAGTCCGCCGGGAATTGTCCCGGACGTTGCCTCCGTCGGGTTCTTCTCGTCAAGATAAGCCAGATACTCCATGAGCCGCTCGGCAGCGGTTTCGGCGTATCCCTGTTCATGCGAAGGCGGTCGGCATTGGCCAAGGTGAAAACGGGAAGCGAGTCGGGCTGGTTTTCGTCACGAATGACCGCCTCCAAAGACCCGGAGCCACGCGAGTTGCGGTTGTTGGTGATCAGGACAATCTGTTCACGCTGGCAGGTCCGCCACAGTTCCGCGTCGCTTGCATCGCGATCCAGGGCGATTTCTTCGAACGTGACCAGGGCGTTGTCCAATCTAAATATTGGGGTCGCGCTGGGTGAGCGGCACGTATCACAGTCGGAAAACCGGGCGGCTCGCGCCGCTTCGCTAACAAGATGCCCCTAAATGGTCCCAAAGTAAGCGGCATTGGGCGCTAGCCGCCGGTGACATCCCAGAACCAGCGGCTGGCGCCATGCCGCTCACAACCCGCATTTTTAGCCTGGACAACGCAC
>Ga0351864_10188_pt1 | contig 28226 bp, 20 predicted proteins | sample TotcelHFGM3001L9_FD_206758 | JGI IMG/M metagenome (GOLD analysis project Ga0351864, IMG submission 206758) | Enriched cells from coal bed in the Powder River Basin, Montana, United States - Total cells FGM rep2 HSBNCT.FGM.300.1.L9 ... | reverse complement strand
TTTCAACACCACCATGAGCACGGTGCTGCTGCTCGACGGTCATGTCTATGGCGTCTCGTTGTACGGTGAGACGTGCTGCTTGGACGGGGACACGGGCCAGCGTGTTTGGACGACGCTTCAGCCGACCAGCGGCGGGACCGAGCCCCGCGAACGCTGGAGCACGTTGTTCATGGTGCCGCAGGGCGACAGGATCTTCATCTGGAACGATCATGGCGACCTGATTCTCGCCCGCCTGACGCCCGCCGGCTACCAGGAGATCAGTCGAGTCCACGTTTTGAAGCCCGACATGCCCTCGACGGGCAGCGGCGGCCGCTTGGTCGTGTGGTCGCATCCGGCCTTTGCCAACCGCTGCCTGTACGTGCGCAACAACCACGAGATCGTCTGCATGTCCCTCGCCGCACAGTCCCATCCGTTGGGAAGCGAGGGAAACAGAAACCAGGAGCCAACGCCATAAATCGGCACGTAGGCCAGCCACGATGCACCGAATGACTCCCCTTGCGAGGACCCGTCCATGCAAAAAACACTGATACTCTGCGGACTCGTGATGATTTTGCTTGCTCCGCCTTCGCACCGATTGCTGCTCGCCGAGCCGGCCACGCCGCTGGCCTTCGATGTCAAGCTCGACGTCGTCAAGCAGGAACTCCGTCCCGACTTCTGCTGGTTCCATCCGCGAGTGGCGGCGATTCCCGGGGCCGGGCGCGAGGGCCGGCCCGCGGTGGTGATGACGCTCCAGAAACATCTGGGCGTCTCGGATCATTACTCGGGCCTGTGGATGATGCGGACCGACGACCTGGGCCAGACCTGGACTGGGCCGACCGAGATCCCGGAGTTGGCGTGGGTCATGGAACCGGGCGGAGTTGTGACGGCCGTGGCCGATGTCACACCGGGCTGGCACCCGCTGTCCGGCAAGCTCATCGCGATGGGTTGCACCGTGCGGTATGGCAAGAAAGGCGAGCAGCTGTCCGACGTGCAGCGATTCAGCCAGACGGCGTACGCGGTCTATGACCCGAAGACCGGCGCATGGTCGAAATGGCAGATCCTGGAGTTGCCCGGGGATGACAAATTCAACATGGCGCGCAACGCCTGTGCGCAGTGGCTCGTTCTGCCGGACGGGACCCTGCTGGTGCCCATCTACTTTGCCAAGGCGTCCGATGTGCCGGCGAGCGTCACCGTCCTCCACTGCGCGTTTGACGGCCAGAAGTTGACCTATCTGAAGCACGGGGACGAATTGTCCCTGAATATCGTGCGCGGCCTGTGTGAGCCTTCGATTATCGCCTTCCGGGATCGCTTCTACCTGACGATTCGCAACGACATCAAGGGCTATGCGACTGTCAGCAACGACGGCTTGCACTACCAACCAATAAAGCCTTGGACGTTCGACGACGGGAGCGAACTGGGCAGCTACAACACGCAGCAACACTGGCTGGCGCACCAGGACGGACTCTTCCTGGCTTATACCCGGCGCGGGGCTGACAACGACCACATTCCGCGCAATCGGGCGCCGATCTTCCTGGCGCAGGTCGATCCAGAGCGCCTGTGCGTCATCCGCACGAGCGAACGGGCGATCATCCCGGAACGTGGCGTGATGCTCGGGAACTTCGGGGCCGCGGCCATCGACGCGGGAGAATCCTGGGTGACCGATGCCGAGTACATGGCGCAAGGCCAGGCCAGCCCGCGAGGGGCTAACGGGAGTGTGTTCGCCGCCCGGGTGCTATGGTCAAAGCCCACCGATCTCGTCCCTCGCCAAGCGAGATGAACATGGCACGCGGACATCAATCCAAGCGATGAGGAGAAACCCCATGCTGCGAGAAACTGGAAAACGAATGACGGCCTGCGGAATGCTCGTCCTGACCGTCTTTGCCGCTGCGCCGTTGCCCCTGCGGGCGATCGAACCCGCCGATCCCGAAATGACTGCGGAAGCCCGCGAGGTGCTGGACTACCTGGCGTCGATCTACGGCCAGAAGACCCTCATCGGCCAGGACAAGTTCTGGGAAGCCGATCGGTTCCACAAGACCACCGGCAAATACCCGGCCATTATCAGCTCCGACCTCAGCGGCTGGTCCAAGACGCGCTGGGACGAGCAGTACAAGCGGACCATCCAGCGTGCTGTCGATCAATCGAAAGACTGGTGGCACACACAGGGCGGCATCGTGTCGTTCGCCTGGCACTGGGCCAATCCATTGACCACGGCGGGCACGTTCGAGGCGACACGGCCCGGCTTCGCCCCGATCGACGTCGGGCAGATTGTCACGCCCGGCACCAAGGAGCACGAGACGGTCATGGAGGATCTGCGGCAGCACGCCGACTATCTGGACCAGTTCGCCGAGGCCCGGGTGCCGGTGCTCTGGCGTCCGCTGCACGAGATCGAGGGCGGCTGGTTCTGGTGGTCGGACACCAAGACGCCCGAAAACACGGCCAAGTTGTGGCGGATGATGTTCGATTATTTCGTTCATGAGCGAAAGCTGCACAATCTGATCTGGGTCTACAGCGCCGCCCTGAAGGCCGGCGACCACGGCAAGGACGTGGAGACCATCGAGTACCGCAAGCGGTTCTATCCCGGCGACAAGTACGTTGACATCGCGGGTATCGACATCTACACCAATGCCTGGTACGGCTGGGGCGACTTCCGCGAAGACAGCTTCCCGAAGGCGTTTCAGATCATGGGCCAAGTCACGCCCCGCAAAATGCTCGCGTTGTGCGAATGCCAGGGATTGCCCAACCCCGAGATCATGGCCAAGGGCGGGCCACGCTGGCTATACTGCCTTCCGTGGTACGTGGGCAAGGACCTGAAGTGGAACCCGCCGGACTGGGTCAAAAAGGTCCACAGCCATGAGCTGTTCATCACGCTAGACCGTCTGCCGAAGTGGAGCCGACGCGATCAAGGGCCTGCTGTTACGCAAACCTTAAAGGAGACCGAGAGATGACCTGTTTGCTCCGATACTGTTCGGTGTGGGCCGCGGCCATCGCCGCCACGGCGGTCATCTACGCCGCAGAGCCCCACATCTCGCGCGAAGCCATCGAATGGTGCAACATCTGGATTCCCGACACGAACGAAACCAAACTGCCGCGGGTACTGCTGATCGGCGACTCGATCACCGGCGGCTATGGCCCGAAAGTCGCAGACGCCCTGAAGGGAAAGGCGTCCGTGGCCCGGCTGACGACCTCGAAATCGATCGGCGACCCGGCGTTACTGGCCGAGGTCGCGCTGGTGCTCGGCCAGTGCCGTTTTGATGTGGTTCATTTCAACAACGGCCTGCACGGCTGGGGCTACAGCGAAGAGGAGTACCAGGAAGCCTTTCCTGAACTCGTGGCGACCATTCGCAAACACGCCCCGCAAGCCAAGCTGATCTGGGCCACCATCACGCCGATGCGACAAGCGGGCAAGCTGGACGTGATCGCTGAGGGCACCAAGCGGGTGCAGGCCAGAAATCAGATCGCCGAGTCGATTGTGGTCCATGAGGGAATTGCCGTAGACGATCTTTACGGTTTGGTGAAGGACCATCCGGAATACTGGTCCCCGGACGGCGTGCATTTCAACGCTCAAGGCGTCGCCGCGCAGGTCGAGCAGGTGACGAAGAAGATTACGGAGTGCCTGCAGTAGAATTCGCGATTGTCCGGGCTGTCTCGCCCGGGCGCGGGCGGTTTGTGGCGTTACAAGATCGGCAAATGGGACCGTGATGCATGGGGCGCGGCCTTCGAGAGATGCTCGCCCGCGGAACGCCGAAGCGGGTGCCCAACGGGTGGCGAGGGAATTGGACGAGACGAGAATTCTGATGGTGGAATCCAAGCAATCTGATATCCAACTTGTGGAGCGACTGCGCCAGCATGTGGACGTGCTCGCAGAACTGATTGGCCCGCGGCACGTCGGGCGGCCGAAAGCACTGGAGTCAGCCGCCACGTACGTCGAACGCCAATTCTCGGCGTTGGGAGACGAGGTGGAACGCCAAACTTACGACGTCGAGGGCACGACCGTTGCAAACCTGGTCGTTGAGAGATCGGGTGAACGGAGTCCGGATTCGATTATCGTCTTAGGCGCACACTACGATTCGGTACCCGCCACGCCCGGGGCCGATGACAACGCTTCCGCCGTGGCGGTGCTCATCGAAGTGGCTCGTCTACTGCGGGGGCGACGTGGCAAACGGACGATCCGATTCGTAGCCTTCGCCTGCGAGGAACCGCCCCATTTCTACACCGACACGATGGGCAGCCAAGTATACGCACGGCGATGCCGGACGCGCTCGGAACGTGTCGTGGGAATGCTCTGCCTGGAAATGGTCGGCTTCTTCACCGATGAACCGGGAAGTCAGGCAACACCGCTGGGAATCCCGCGATGTTTGCGCTGGCTCTTCCCTCATCGCGGCCAGTTCCTGGCGGCCGTGGGCAACCTCCGATCACTATCGCTGTCCTGGAAGTTTCATTGGGGCTTCAAGCGAGGTTCGCCTATGCCGTTGTATTCCGTGTGTCTGCCCGAAGTCATCCATGAAATTCGCCTGTCCGATAACAGTTCGTTCTGGGACCAGGGATATCCGGCGCTGATGCTGACCGATACCTCGTTTTTGCGTAACCCGCACTATCATCAGCGCTCCGATCGAGCCGACACCCTCGACTACGATCGAATGGCACAAGTGGCGTGCGGCGTGGCCGGAGGGTTGATCCGTTTGGTGGGCATCGCCGATCACGGCCGATGATCGGGCGGCCGGCGGGCGGTGAAGCGAGTCGTTCGGCTTTGGCACATATCAGAGCCGGTAACGCCGGCCAATCAGCGCGGGACATGCGCCCCCGGGCCAACTGGGCGAGACGGTGCAGTCCAAGCTCAGCGGTTATGTCTGGACAATCGCTGGTTTTGGTCGTATGTTGAAGCTCGATCGTGGCTCGATCATGAGGAGACAAGTTGATGGCGGAAAGACGATGGCCGGCGATGCACGTGCTTGCCCTGATCGCCATCCCGCTGGGTGCCCTCGCGACCCTGGCGGATGACCTGCGCATGCCGGCCGGACAACCCGACGAGATCGTCTTTGCCGTGCGACAGCCTGGCGTGGGCAGCCACTGGTACGAAAACTTCGGGTACTACGCCCAGGACGAGCACGCCAAGTCATATCGAGCGCTCGGACAGCTCTGCCGGCTGAACGTCAACACGGGCCAGCTCACGATCCTCCTGGACGATCCCCAGGGATCCGTTCGCGACCCGCAGGTGGATTACGACGGCCGCAAAATCCTCTTCTCCTATCGCCCTGGCGGCTCGGACTGTTTTCACCTGTACACGATTCACGCGGATGGGACCGGCTTGCGGGAACTGACCACCGGCCCCTACGACGACATCGAACCCACGTGGCTGCCTGATGGCCGGATCATGTTTTGCTCCAGCCGGGCCAACCGCTGGGTCAACTGCTGGTTCACCCAGGTGGCGATACTCTACGCTTGCGACAGCGATGGCCAGAATCTCCATCCGCTCTCCGCCAACATCGAGCACGACAACGCACCCTGGCCGCTGCCCGATGGCCGGGTGATTTACACCCGCTGGGAATACGTCGATCGCAGCCGCGTCTCGTTCCATCACCTCTGGACGTCCAACCCGGACGGCACCGGGCAGATGGTCTACTACGGGAACCTGCATCCGGGGACGGTGATGATCGACGCCAAACCGATCCCGGGGAGGGACCAGATAATCGCCGTGTTTTCACCCGGCCATGGGCAGAAGGAACACGCTGGGGCGATCACGATCGTCACTCCGAAGACGGGACCTGATGACCAGGGGGCCGCCCAGAAAATCAGCCGCGGGGACGACTACCGCGACCCGTACCCGCTTTCCCGTGACCATTTCCTCGTGGCCCGGAAGGATCGCCTGCTCGTCATGGACGTGCAGGGCCAGACGAAGGAGATTTACCGTCTCCCTCTGGAACTGGCGCGGGCAGGGGCCGAGTGCCACGAACCACGCCCGCTGGCATCCCGGGACCGGGAACCGGCGCTCCCGTCCCGGCCTGCGATTCAGGAGACGATCGGGCGGTTGATCCTCAGCAACGTCTACCTGGGCCGGAGTATGGAGGGAGTGCGACGCGGCGAGATCAAGAAGCTGCTGGTCCTGGAAACGCTGCCCAAGCCGGTCAATGAGAGCGGCAAGATGCCGCCGATGAGTTTCGGCGGGACGTTCACCCTGGAGCGAGTGCTGGGCACGGTGCCCGTCGAGCCGGACGGTTCGGCCTACTTCGAGGTACCCGCCTTGCGGAGCCTGTTCTTCGTGGCCCTCGACGAGCATGACAACTCCGTGAAGCGGATGATGAGCTTCCTGACCGTCATGCCGGGCGAGACGACCAGTTGCGTGGGCTGCCATGAACCCAGGACGCGAACCCCGCAAAACTTCGATCATCCCGCGTTGCTGGCCCTACGCCGGCCGCCAAGCAAGATCGTAGCGATCCCTGACATCCCCGACGTGTTGGATTACCCCCGCGACATCCAGCCGATCCTCGATCGCCACTGCGTCCGGTGCCACGACTATGACCGCCGGGATGGTCGTGTCGCCCTCTGCGGCGACCGCGGACCGATCTTCTCGCACAGCTACTACACGCTCACCGCCCTGAAGTACGTCTCGGACGGGCGGGACCGACTGGTCACCAACTTGCCTCCGCGGGCCATCGGCACTTCGGCCAGCTCGCTGATGGCAACGCTCGATTCTCGGCACCATGGGGTCCAGCTCGCGAAGCACGAGGTGGACATGATCCGGTACTGGATCGAGTCCGCTGCGCCCTACCCGGGGACGTACGCGGCCCTGGGAAGCGGAATGATCGGTGGCTACCCCAAGAGCCAGCTGGATACCAGCGACCGCAACTGGCCGTGTTCGCCGGTCGCGGCCGAGGCTATCCGCCGTCGGTGCCTGGCGTGTCATGACCAGTCGAGGCCGCTGCCCCAGTACCTGTCTGACGACCTGGGGTTGGTCTTGTCCAATCCCGATCCGGATGATGTCCGAATCCGCTGGTCCCGGCACCTCGTCTTCAATCTGTCGCGTCCCGATCAGTCGCTGATCCTGCTGGCTCCCCTGGGCAAGCAGGCCGGCGGCTACGGGCTGTGCAGGCCCGCTGGCGCTTCGAGCGGGGGCGGTGCGGTGTTCGCCGACAAGACCGATCCGGACTACGAGAAGCTCCTTGCGCTCTGTCGTGCGGGAAAGGACTTTCTGGACCAAATCAAGCGGTTCGACATGCCGGGGTTTCAGCCTCCGGCGATGTACGTGCGGGAGATGAAGCGGTTTGGCATCCTACCAGCGAACCCTGGTCCGGCCGGCCGGATCGACGTCTACGTTACCGATCAGGCGTACTGGCGATCGCTCTGGTGGCCGCCGGCAATCCCGCCCGGCGGACTCGAATGACAGGTACACGCCCATCGCCAGCATCGTCGGAATCATCGCGGCGTCCCAGTTTCCGTTGGACCGTGGAATTCTGGCCGAAGGCCACATTCACCGTAGCCTGGGGCAACGCCCCAGGAACACGGGCGAGCATCCGTTGTTTGGCCGAAGGCCATATTCACCGTAGCCTGGGGCGTTGCCCCAGGCTACGATGGGAGCAGGCTTTCGGCCCAACCCGACCGGACCGCCAAATGCGCAACTTCGAAGGCCGCGGACCACCAGTTCATTTCGATTCCGAACGTATCGTCGGAGCCTTCCGGCCATCCGCCGTACCTTCGAGCAGAAGTGTAACCTTGGCGCGAGCCGTCGGCGAGCCCTCCGCATCAAGTCGCAACGAGACGGGCCCCGACTCCAGGCTTAGGGACGGTCCCAGCTTGATCCGCTTCAGTTCATTGCCATCCGCATCGAAAATGCGGCAGAGATCGGGATCACGAGACTCCCAGGGGTCGCCGGTTTCCAGATACTGCTCCGGCAGAAGGTTGACGGGCAAGTGGAGCGATTGGTTGCCGACCTGGATCTCGGGCTTCACCAACTCACCCCCCAGTTCCTGTAAGGCTTCGATGCGTCCCAGACGAAGATCGACTTGTTTGCCTGCCGGCGGGTTGAGAAGCATGAGCGTTACGGCGTTGAAACGGTCCAACGGCAAATCGTGGAGGGCAAATTTCTCGTAGTGGAAATAGTCCATCACCCGATCGCCCTCGGGCTCGCCCAACTCGCAGTACTTCCAGCCGGTGAAGTCGATTGGCAGATAGAAATGCAGATACGATTGCGGGCTGACCTGGAGTTGCACGTTCAAGACCTCGCCTTGGCCGTCGCCGTTGACCCACAAGCCTACGGCGCGGTGGCGGCGCAGGTCGAGTGGCGTCGGATAGCTGGCGGTCAGTTGGGCCCACGCGCTTTGGCCATGTCCGGCGAGCCTGGCCGGGAAGTTGGCTTGGGGACCGGGGCCGTCACAACGCAGTCGAACAACGGTTCCCGCCTGCGGGTGAACCTCATCGGTCTTTTCGAAATTCAGCTTTGCCGAATCGTTTGCCAGCGGCGTGAAGGCCAGCCGATCGAAATCGGCGAGGGCCACGTTCTGAGGCGATCCATACGGAGCCAGCGCCGGCAGGGCTTCGATTCGGACTCGCAACGGCTGCTCACCGAGGTCGTTGCGTATCGACCAGCCGGCGAGTTCCGGCACGGACGGCCGGAGGATGGGACTCCGAAGATACCGCGCCGGAACCATTCGGTAGCGGGCATTGTCGCCGCCAGGCGGCACGAGTCGCCAATGCGTTCCCAACTCCTGCAGCGGCCGACGGACGTCTGCCGTGAAGTAGTCCTCGATCCGCAATTTCTCATAGGTTCGGATCAGTCGAGACAGCTCTTCACGGCGACCGTTCTTCTCGAACACGGCAACCGTGGAGGGACCGCCGAAGCACGCGGCCAAGCCCCAGCCGATGGCCGCATCGTATCCCAGGCTGCGAGCGCAAAGCAGTTCCATGTCGTCCGGCCGGGCCGCGGCCATCGTCGGTGTGTGGCCGAAAATGCCTACCCAACTGAAGTCCTGCGGCAGCAGGTTTTGGCGGTGATACGCTCCCCAAGCGTGCACGGTGCGATGGTCGACCCAACCCTGAAAACCGCGCGCCATGGCATCCTCTTCGCCGCCGCGCGCCATCAAATGCCAGCCGTAGTGGCTGCTGCCGTTGCTGATGATCAATACGTCGCGATGCACGTGGCGGTGAATGCCCAGCGCCACTTTGTGGCCGCCGTAGTGCTGCGTCTCCGGATCGGCCGTCACGTCGGCGCCGTCGAAGCAAACCATGTCCAAGCCCGCGTCGTCGATGAGCTGAGCCAGCTTCTGCCCGATCTCCTCCGCCAATTCCGGACTGGCCACATACCAGCCGTAACGCTCGGTGATGTGCCGGACTTTGGCCCCCGCGGCGTGCGCGGCGGCCTTCGTTCCGTAGGCTCCGCGAATGCACTGCGTCAGGGCAAACGGCGACTGCGTGTTGAGGGCTTGGTAACGGATGATCTCTTCGTCGATCAACACATCGGTCCCGCGATAAGCCCAGTAGCCGCTGGCGGTGCCAAAGTCAGCCGGCGACTCGATCGTCGGAACCTCCTGGACGGCCGCGTCGATGGGTGCGGCCAGCGTCACCTCGCCTTCGGTCAGCAGGCGCGGATCGGGCCTGGGTGTCACCAAGGCGTCGTTCTTGGTGATCGACCGGGTCATCACGTGGATTCCGAGCTTCAGGCCGCGGGCGTGGGCTCGGTCGGCGACGCCCTTCAGCGAGGCGACTCCCTCCGGAAAGTTCTTCAGGTTCAGTGCGTAACTTCCCAGTGACGTGTTCCACCAGTTCAGGGAGATCACCACATACTGGACGCCAAGCGACTGAGCGACTCGGAAGACCCGCTCGGGCTGGAACGCGGCCGGTTCGAGAGCCGCGGTCAATCCCGTAATCATCCAGGACTTGCGGGCTTCCGGCGACGTCTTGGCCCACTGGCCGCCCAACGTCGGGCAGGGCAGGCCGTGTTCTTTTTCGACCTGTTGGATAATGTCCAGGACCGCCGTCCGGGGACTGGCGATCAGGGCCGCGCTGCCTCCTTCGATCCCAAGTTTGCGTAGCGAAGTAGCGCGAAGCAGGGGAGAGCCCGTCGCGCTCGTTTTTTCGTCCAACGCGACCAGCGCCATCGCGACTTCATCGTCCCAGGCGACGTTCAGCCAGGTGCCGATGTTGGCGCGGACATTCACGGGCACGTTGGCGAAGATCCACTGTTCCACTTCCTCGCAGCCGTCGCCCTGCAGACCTTCGCATCGGATCTCAAAATAGGTTGGGTGCGGCGTGATGATCGCCTTGGCAGTGACCTGGATGCCGTCAAACCCAACTAGCAATCGGTAAGCGTCTGCGTCGCGGCTGACGGCCAGCGAAGAGGAATTGTGCCACTTGCCGGCGATCCGCAGCCGCATCAAGCGGGCATCCGCTTGTGCGAGTAGTTCCCGGCCATCGTGCAGCGCCAGCGATTCGATTCCGCCGTCAGGCGAGAGAACCAGCCGCGTCGAGGCGTTTTCGATGGTGATCCTGCTGCCACCCGGCACAAGGCCGATCGCGGCTCCTTGGGCAAGAGCCGACGAGCAGCTTGTCGCCAGAACAGCGACGAAAACGGCGACACGGTGCATCCAGAGCATGGCGAGCCTCCACACTGCAACTAAAAAGAGCAGACGTACGCGTCGCGTTTGACGTGTTCCACCTGATAGGCAAAAGAAAAAACTTAGGGAGCGTTCACGAGAGAATCGTTGGTGGTAGGAGGGATGGGTGGCGAGGCGGGAGAGGATCCCTCGTTTATGCACATCCTCGCGAACGAAGTGAATCCCCGCCGGGTGCTTTCATCGAGTACCGGCCGGCGTGGCACTTGGCTTGGAGTTCAAGCCCGCGGTGTTCACGGCAATCACACGGTAGGTGTGTTCCTTTCCAGAGAGCGCTGTCGTGTCGACGAATTGCATCGGCACGAGCGGCTGTGTGGGCGTGTCGCTGTATTGCAGGTTCTGAAAGACGGGGCGGCCGAACGGGTTCTTGCCCTGCTCGGGCACATGGGCGAGGAACTGGCCGTCACGCTCGATGATGAAACGGGCCAATCCGCTTTCCAGGTCCGCTTCGGCCTCCCAACTCAGTTCGTTGCCGCTGACTCGCAGGGTCGTCGGCGCGGGAGGCGGTGTGGTGTCCATGACCCCGGTGTCTTTGACATACTGCATCCAGCCGCGTGCGATCGACTCGTTCGGCAGCCAAGCGGCCGTCCGTGGATCGTCGGCGAACTGCGCGGCGGGGACCGCTGCCAAGCCGGTGGGATTGGCCAGCCACGCGCCGTCCACCGGCATGGCACGAAGCGGATCGCCGCTGACCTTCGGCAGTCGAGCGCGCAGGCACGCATCGAGCCACGGGATGGCCAAGTAGCGTTGATTGCCACACTCGTGCGCCGTCAGTGGATCGACGGCTATGCCGATGAGTCCACCCCGGCCACGCATCGCTTTGAAGAACGCTTCATTCGCGGGCCACACACCCGCGAAGCGGCCGTCCTTGACCGTCACGCCTTCTTTCGTTCCGGGATTGCACATCACGGGCACCCGCAACGCGGCGCCGGGCAACGTGTGAGCCTTGATCGCGGGACGCTCCGGGTTCGGTTCCAGCAGCGGCACGCCGGACCGCAGCCACGCCGCCGCGACGCGTTCCGGATGCAGCAGCACCATTCCACCCGCCCAGTGGCCGCCGCCGCTATGTCCCCACAACGCCCACGGCACCGTGGCCAGCTCCGGATGTCCGGATTTCTCGCCGAGATCGACCAGGCACTTCCGAAACGCGGCGTCGGAGCCGTTCCGCGGATCGCACCACATCTGGCAGTCGGCATTTTCCGGCTGTTCGTAGGATGGCCCCAGCAAGGCGCAGTCATGTTCCTTCGCCAACGCCTGCCAGTGCAGATCGTAAGCACCCGTCAGTCCCGATTTACACGATCCCTCGCCGCAGCCGTGCTGATGCACGATCACCCCGCGCAGCGACCGGACGCCCGCGGGAATCCAGATGGTGTAGTTGGCCGGATAGACCAGCTCGCCCGGCTGAGTCGAAGCCTCGTAGCGCACGCGGTAGTACGGCGGATCCGCCGGCGGAAAAACGTCGTACGGCGGTTGTTGAGCGGCCAGCGGCGTGGCCAGGGCGACGAGAAAAAGTAACGTGGGCCAGAGGATTCTTGTCATTGATGGAAGCCTGGGGATGGTCCTGGGTGAATGCGAAAACGCAGCGTTACGGAGCAATGTGGCGCGGGGGCTGAATGATCAGCTCGTCGATGGTGCGGCCGACTTCCTCGTCAACACCGGCGACGAGTTCCAGCAGGACGTGGGTGGAACTGTCGGGCTCGGATCGCCACTCGTTGGTGCCATTGGGAAAGATATGGTTATAGCCTTCGGTGCGCCGCCGCCAGAACGGGGCATCGGGACGTACGGCGTACAGGACCGCGATAGGGTCCCAACTTGGCCGAGCCGGCTGCTTGCCGAGGTACAACTCATAGGCCCGCCGCACAGGATTCTCCGGCGGCGTCTCCTTGAGACGTGAGCCCGTGAGGATGTTGTCGCCGAGGCCGGAGAAAACGACTTCGAGGGGCCAGTCGCGTGCGGCCTCGACCGTCGCGGCAGGGTCGGTCTTGAAGTTGCCGAACACGCGCGGATCGAGGTGGCTCGGATAACGCCCACCCATGCACACCCAGCGGATGACCTTGCGCCGGACGAGTTCGGGGCCGGCCAGGCCGCTGTGGCGGTCGGGACCGCTGCGCAACAGATTGCGGATGTTGGTCAGATCGCCGACGCTGACGATGACCACGCTGTTGTCGGGTTGCGAAGCGAGCGTCCGCCGGTACACCTCGGTTGCGTCCGGAGCGTCGGCGTTTGCCTGCCACCGCGTCGCGACAGATTCGGCTATGGCGCGGGCATATTTCGAGCCGGCGTGGCTATCGACGGCGTCACGCTTCGGGGCGCCGATCGGCAGATCGGGCCGGCCGTAGTAGCGGTTGATGGCCTCGATGCACGGCACGGACCAGCGGTAGAGCGAGCTGGCGGCGATGGCCAGGATCTCCGCTTCGCCGCGGTCGGCCAGTACGTGCAACAGCGCCAGCGCGCCGGCATCGTCGCAATCGCTGTCCATGTCGAGATCGAGAATGACTCGCATGGGCGGCTGTGTTGACGCGATCGGCGTGGTCGGCTGCTGGCCCACGACCGGCAAGGCAACGGCGGTGAGCAGTGCGACAGCGATATAGAAGTGCTTGTTCATGGTGATTATCATCTTAGCAGGTTTGCCATGAGTTCGTCGGGAATGCGGGCGGCGTAGATGTGATCCGAGCCGGCGCGGTTGGAGTTGAAAATGACCCACTTCAAATCGGGCGTGACGTAGGGGTGCGGGTGCGTGTTCTGGCTGCGGGTCGGGGATGTCTTGGACTCGCAGATCACCGCCGCGCGTTCCGCCTGCGTGCTGCCGATGACGATCTTGTACGGCGGTTGCCAATCGTCCGCCGAGAAGATCCGCCCACAGCGGCTGGCGCCGACGTGATTGAAGCGGTAGCCGCGGGCGACGACGCGCGGCGCTTGCCCGGCACGCACCGCCAGCAGGTTGCCCTTCTCGGGACGGAACTCGCCGCTGGCCGATACGGACAACAGCATTTCGCCCGTGGTCCCGATCCAGGCTTCGTGGCCGGTGCAGGCAGTGGTGTGCGGTGTGCCGACTGCCAGTTCCGTCCGGCGGCCCTCGGGTACGGACAACACGTACAGCGTCGCTCCTTCCGGGCCGACCAGCCGCTCCAGCTGGCCATCCGGCGAGTATTTTCCACCGCGGTTGTGCTGGATCATCAACATCCGCCCGTCGCCCGGCTCGAACTGCGGATGCGGGTTCAGGATGAAAGGGTCGCGATCCAGAATCCGGTGTTCGCCTTCCTGCAAGTCGAGGAGGGTGATATCGAACATCTTCCAGCCCGGCTCGGTCATCGTGCCACCGGCGTAGTATCGGCCATCGGTGGTGACCGTCCCCAGGCTGCGGATCGCCAAACCCGGCGGCAGCCGGTAGACCGCTGTCACCAGGCCGTTTTCCAAGTCGGCGCGCATCAGGTCTGTTGAACCATCGTCCGCCTGCTTCAGGTAATAGAACAGCCCGTTGTGCGAGATCGCGCAGCCCGAGATGCTGATCCCCGTGTCCAGCCGTTGCTGATTCCAGGTGCCCAGTTCCACCAACATGAACTCGGTCCGGTTTGTTTTCAGCGCCGGGTTCCGCCGGGCGTAGACGAAGTGCCGTGAGTCACGGGAGCAGTACGGGACTTCGCCGTAGATGTCGGATTGGTCGAATTCCTCGGTCGTGACCTGCCAGATCTCAGCACCGGTTTGCTGTTTCTCGATGAATCGGCCGCCCGTGGACGGCTCCGCGGAGTGCGCGAACCGAGCCGTGCCGATCCAGGCGGCGATCCCCTGCAACGCCGCGCGACGCGTGATTGGGTGATTCAAAGTCAAGGTTGGTTCTCCCATGCAAGGTGCGGAGGAAGCGTTGGTAAGCTTCCATCAGCTTACCAACTCTCCGGCCCCAGACCAGCCGCCAGCGTTGCCGCATCGGCCGGCCGGAATGACCGCCTGAAGCAAGCCATGTCCTTTCTGACGTCGCGGACGCGCAGTCGCTTCTAGCTGTTGCTCAGAACTTTTTCCACCGCCCTTGGGATCGTCATCGTAGAAGGCCAGCCTTACGAACGTGTGACTGTCACTCGGTACCCGCCGCCGGTTCCTGCTATTGGGCAGCAAAATGCGATTTGAAAAAATCCAGCATCTCGCGTTGCGGATTGCCGCCTTTGCCGTCGTTCGTATGCCGGTACACCCACGGAATGCCAAGCGCGTCGAGCTTGGGCGTCAGCAGTTGGGCGAAACGCGGATGATGGATGCCTTGCCCCGGCCGGGCATCGGGGGGCAGATCGCCGTCCGGCTCGCTGTAGATCATGAACACCGGCGGGTCGTCTTTCGTCACGTGCGTGATGGCCGAGGCTTCATCGTACAGCCTGCGCAGCTGGGGTGTCGGATGCAGTGCCTCGTCCGTCGTGGTGATGCCGTAAACTTTGAAGATCGAAGGGTGTTCCCAGGCTCGGCCACCGATCAGCTCTTTGATCTTGATGGGATCGTAGGTCGTCTGGCCGCCGAGCGACCCGATCGCTTGAATCCGGCTGGATTGCCGTTGGATCGGATCGTCGCTGGTCGGATCGGCCAAATCGTCATGGAAGCCGACCCACAGCGAGATCCCGGCTCCCGCGGAGCCGCCAAACGCCGCGATCCGCTTGGGGTCGATGTTCCACTCGGGAGCTTTGGAGCGGAGGAACTGGATGGCCCGGGCACCGTCCTGCTGCGGCGCCGGGAAAGTCACCCCATTTCCGACGAAGCGGTAGTGGATGGCGGCGCACGAGATTCCCGAGTCCAGCGATTCCAGCAGCAACTGCGGCGACAAGGATCGCTTGTCACCCCCGACAAAGCCGCCGCCGTGGATGTACACGATGGTCGGCGCAGGCTTGTCAGACTCAGCTTTCCAGAAATCCAGGACGTTTCGCTCGTGCGGACCGTACTTTACGTCGGCGAACGTGGGCGTTGGCAAGGACGTAACCTTGCCTCGCGGGGCAGCCGCGCCAACGCGGGGTCTGCCGGGCGGCGTCTTGGATTCCTGTGCAAGTAATGTCGCGGCCGACAGCATGCCCACAGCCAACGACCAGAGCAATGATGACGAGATGCGAAATCGTGAGTTCATCTGAAGGGTGCTCGACTCGGCCCTGCCAACACGAATAGGATGCTTTCCAGGATTCTTTGCACGTTTTCAGTCTTTGTCGTCGTTCGTGGTCTCGCCGCATATCGCCAGTGCAAGAATGGCGTAGGCGGTGCCAGCATGGGTCAGGTAGTGCTTCTGATCCTTCCAAAGCGACCTCGTGAACCACCTCCCGCTCAGCCGCTGATGTGACTTCAGCCAACCGATTCCTCGTTGGATTCTCCGATCGTCTGTTGGAACACCGGCGCGGCGGAGCACGTAGACGGCAAAACCGGTTCCGTAGCCGTCGCTGGACTCTCTGTCCTGCAGCTTTCCGTCGGACCGCTCCCAATTTCCCAGCGTCGCCAAGGCCCAACCGCCGTCGCGTTTCTGGAGGGTGAACAGCTCCTGAACCAGTTGCTGGCGATCGGTCTCCGTCATGATTCCGGACACATCCAACGACGCCAGGAGCATCATGGCACGATGATGCACTTTGGCTGGCGGGTTGTTCTTGAAGTACTTGCGTATCTTGTCGAGTCCCGCTTTCGCGGCCTGGGTTTCCGCATAGCCGTCTGGAGCAACACCCACCCCTATCGCAGCCATCGTGACGCCGTAATGGTCGTCGACCTCCGAGGGAGGCTGGCTGTACTTCATCCAATCGAAGCCGCCGTCCTCACGCTGCATAGACCACATGCGGTCCAGCGCCTTGCGAGTCGTCGGGTGCAGCTTCCCCGTTGTCAGCGCGTCGTTCTGGGCCAACACCGATGCCACCATGACGGCCTCCGTCACACGGTACTTCACGTCTCGCGGGTGCTCCGCAAGGTGTTCCAGTTTCGACCGGATCGTCCCATGCACGGGCGTCGTCGGGGAAACCAGCGGGCGACTGAACAAGAACGCGTAGTCGGTGTGACAGGCGAAGCACTTGCGTTCTTTCTGCCAGTTTAAGGCAGCCCCATCAAGGAAACGGACTGCAGCGTCCAACGAGAACTCGCCGCGGATGGGCTCGTCCGGACGGTTCTCGCCCACGGGTGGCACGTTTTCCAGCGCCGGCTGCTCCTGGGCTAAAGACGACACGGCCATCGCGGCAGCAATCATCAGACCTCTCAGTTGACCGCACGAAATCCCCCTCATCTTCGTCCTCCTCATCGCCAAGACAACAGAACGAGCAAGGACAAGCTCGATGTCGATCGCATGGTTATTTCTCCTTCGTGGCCGCTCTTAATTGCCAATGTTTACAGTACGGGAACGCGAAACGTAAAACAAGGTGCCGAAAGTCATCTGCCTCGTGCGTTTGTGCTGATCGTAGTGCTCGCCAGCTTCTTTCATGGCTGCGGCAAATCAGAGTCCCCGACAGCGGACCCGGAGGCGTTCAAAGCGGCGGTGGTCCGTTATCTGGATCAGAACAACATGGCGATGGCCTTGAAACAAATCAAGGCTGGCCCGACGATCAAGGGCAAGACCGCTACGCTCACGGCTTCGCTCCAGCATGCGACCATTCCGGGGCCGGCGGTGACCTGGACGTTTCGCTTCGAGAAAAACGCTGACGGAAGCTGGAATGCAGTCAGCAACAAATGACCCACCGTAGAACGACCGTCGGGAGAATTTCAACGATCGAACGCACGTTAGCGATCGATGCGGTTGAAGTGCCGCGGTTCCTCTACGGAACCGCCTGGAAGGAAGACCAGACACAACATCTTGTCGAGCTGGCGTTGGAGTCTGGGTTTCGAGGCATCGACACCGCCAATCAGCGGCGCCATAACGACGAGGCGGCGGTGGGGCGCGCGATCGCGGCGTCGATCGCCAAGGGATTGGTAACCCGCGAAGACGTCTTCCTGCAAACCACGTTTACGTTCCGACGCGGCCAGGACCATCGCCTGCCCTGCGATCCCGGAGCCCCAGTCCCCATCCAGGTCGAGCAGTCGTTCGCCAGTTCGCTCGAGCACCTTGGCGTCGAGCGGATCGACTCGTATCTGCTGCACGGGCCGACAGGTTCGGCGGGGCTGACCCCTGACGATTGGGCGCGTGGCGGGCGATGGAGGCCATCCATGCCAGCGGCCGGGCGCGGATGCTGGGCGTCAGCAACTTCAATCTCGAACAACTTCAGCGCTTGTGGCATGAAGCCCGCGTTCGTCCCGGCTCTGTCCAGAACCGGTGCTATGCCGTACGGACGCTGCCGTCCTGGATGGCCTTGAGCGTGTCGATCAGGGCGCCACGGGTGTGATGACCGAGTGGCAGAAATTCGTCGCCAAGTGAGCAGCGGCTGGGTAACGACCGGCCAAAGCTCATCAAAACCGATCCCTCTTTACAGCGTTCGCGACCCACGGGTTATCCCCACGGGCGTCGGCGGGTCTGGGCCGCGGCGACGCTCCGGCGGATGAGTTCGACGTCCTCCTCGATTTGGAAGTCGAACATGCCTACGCACAGGAAATCCGCACCGCCATCGAACGCGTACTGAAACCCTTCGGCGGGCGGAATCGCCCCGGCAGCCAGAACCTTGAAGGCGATCCAGGGGACCTTCACCTCCTGCATCAGCGCTACGGTCGCTTCGGAACGATCACAGAACAGGTTGTCGTGGTAGTAGCCGTGGTCATCCGAATTCGGCTCGTACATTTCCAGGTCCCGCCGATTCTCTGGCGGGTGCGCGGACCAGTACCGGTCGTGGTGCAGCGTCTTGAAATAGAAGTCGGGCACGAGCCCTTCTCGGACGCAGAAGGCGATGGGCTCAAACCGATGCGCGCCGATGCCGACAGGAACCCGGTATCGCTGCATGATCTCGAATGCCTTGATGATGTTCCCAGGTTCCTTCTGATAATACCAGATATCGCAGGCGCCTCCCCACAAGTAGACCGCCGACGCACCCAGGTCGAGATGCTCGGCCACGAGCCGTTCGTACTGCTTGATGTCCGTGGTGATCACGTCGGCGATCCATTGCATTCGGCCGCCCCACTCGGTCCAGTACTTCGACAGGTCAAACTGCCGAAAGTTGTGGTTCTTCAGCACGATCGTGTTGACGCCGAACTCCTCGCACTTCTTCAACGTCAGGAAGACGCGTTCTTCCGTGTTGTAGCGGCCCGCCAGCGTGCGCATGTACGCCAAGTCCCGGGCGTGCATGTTCATGCTGATCAGGTTACTGCCGCTGATGAGGCGGCTGACGGACAGACTGCCGATTTTTCCCATGGGCATCTGCTTCTGGTTGTCGGCAGCGTCTGGGCGATTCAAGTTCAACGCCTTGAGCCTGGCGGATTCCTGCTGGTCCGGCCCGCGCTTGGCAGCCGAGTGCGATTTGTGTTTAGCTGGTACTGCCGCCACGCCGTGCGTTGGCAACTCCGCAGCCCTGCCAAGGACTGGCAGCGCGCCCACAGTGCCCAGAAACCCTCTGCGGTTCGTATAGCGATGCGGCATGCGTTTCGTCTCCTGTCAAAAAGTTCCTGCGTCTCCGTCACGCATCGACCACTGTGAATCCAGCCGCCCTTGCCGACTCGATCCGCTCCGGGTCACTAGACCCCGATGATGCCAATCCGCGGGGCATCCTTCCAGCGACCGCGAGTAAAATCCGGGAAATCTATCGGGCTGCTCCTGTTGGCGACCGAACAAATAGGCTGATTTGGCGAGGCCACGTAAATTTGCGTCGCAATCACGCCGATCTCGGCGGAGCCGATCGGTTCCCGCAGCCATCGCCGCTGGTTCGAGCGTAGCAGCACCCTCTGCCGGATTCAACTGCGGCGTCCAACCGGCGTCCAGAACCGGCTTAGTCGCGGAGCACTTCGGGGCTGTTTCGATCCTGGCCAGTCGCGCGATGCGCGAACCGCGGCGGATGTGACTTGCGGAGTAGGACGCAAGAAGAGGCGGGCAGAAAAATTGAGGGCAGAAAACGTTGGTGCGATGAAACTTCGACCGCCTTATTTCCCGCCGCCCTACTTTGCCAGCCACTGGACGGCGTCCGCGATCACGTATCCGTCGACGTCGCGATTGGAAAGCACAACGGCGGCGGGGCCTTCGGTCGAGAACTCGAATTCGCCCAGCGAGACGAACAGGCCGTCGATTTCCGGTGCCTGTTTCTGATTCACCACCACGGCTTGTTCACCGCCTGCATGGTGCACGACCACGGGGACGTTGGTCGCTCGATTGGGATTGGCCGAATACGACAATCGCACTTCGTAGACGCCGGCCTGCGGCAGCTTGGCTTCGAAGCGGGCGACGGATTTCCCGTCGCGGACGTTGCCGTCGTGCTGGTAGCTGCTGCCGACCCATTTGCCCATCGAACTGCTGCCCGACCACGCTCCGGTAAGGGTCGCCTGCGGATCGTCGACGACGATCCCTTTCAGCCGGGCCGGATCGATCCCGGGGCCGGCTCGAGCGGGCCCCTGGAATTCGAGCACTTGACCGTCCTGCAGCAAGCGTTCTCGGAGTTGCGCATAGGCGACGTCCTGGACGGCGACGCCCGCCTCGATCGCCATGACCGCGGTCGTGGCGGCCGACTGGCCGAGGATCATGAACACGGGCTCCATGCGGATCGACCCGAACGCGATGTGTGAACTGGACACGCAAACCGGAACCAGCAAGTTTTGGCACTGGTCGCGCTTCGGCTGGATCGAACCGAAGGCGATTTCGTAGGGACCATTGGTGCCCACGCCGATATCGCCTTCGTTCTGGACGTGTCCTTCGGGCGTGAGGTACCGCTGGACGTTGTGGGAATCGATCGTGTACGAACCCATGCCGATCGATTCGGGCGTCGGGCGGCGTTTGAGCAGTTCGTTTTCGGTCATCACATACCGGCCGATCATCCGCCTCGCTTCGCGGACGTAGATCTGGTGCGGCCAGTGCCCGTTGTCGACGAATTCGTCGCGGGCCAGTCCCCACCGGCTCATCGCCGTCCGCACGTCGTCCGGCACGCGCGGGTCGTTGGCGATGAAGTACAGCAGCCCCTGCTGGTACGTTTCGTGCTCGCGAATGATTTCTCGGCGGCGTTCGTAGCCGGCGTCCGGATAGTCGTAGTTGTAGCCGATATTATCCGTGCTGAACGGACCGTGATTGTTCGTATCGGTCTTATGATTGGGGATCGGGTCGTACTTGTCGAACGTCTCCCGCCAGCCAGCGGCAAAGATCCGCAGCAGCAGCTCGTATTGGCGGGGGTCGTAGCCCGCGGGTTTCGCAAACGGCACGCGGTTTTCCGGATCGTCGGTCAAACACATGCGGAAGCAATACGCCTGGACCTTGTCGTCGGCCGCGCCGTACTCTCCCGGCGGGTCCGCACTGATGCGGGCCAGCAGTCCGCTGGACGGATCGCCCGGCACCACGTACGGATCGATCGGCTGCTGGAGCACGCCGAAGTGATGGCGGTGGTGCAAGACGCCCGTCTGCACGCCGTTCCATTTTTCGTCGTAGGTGCTGGTCGCCTCGCGGCCGACGTGATACGGCACGCCCGCGGCGGCCATCAAGTCGCCTTCGTAGGTGGCGTCGAGGAACACCCGGCCGCGATACGTCTGGCCGCTCAGCATCGTAATCGACTCGATGCGGCCTGCGGATTTCGCCACACCCCGTTCGCGGTCCAGCCACTGGTCGCGATGAACGGGAATTTGGAACTCGGCGACGAACTCGTCGAAGACCCGCTCGGCGACGTGCGGTTCAAAAATCCACATCGTCCGCTGGTCGCCGTCGATGGCGGGCGTTCCTTGGCCTTTGTTGCCGTATTCCTCGCGGGTTTGCCATTTCCAAGCGTCCGGCGATTGGTACTGTTTCCACACCCGGTGATAGAACTCGCGAGCCAGCCCGCCGATCACCGCCTTGTTGCCCGTATCGGTCCAGCCCAACCCGCCGCTGGACAGGCCACCCAGACGCCGGTCCGGACAGACGATGACCGTCGAGCGGCCCATCTTCTTGGCCTGGACGGCCGCGATCACGCCCGCGGACGTACCGCCGTAGACGACAACGTCGTAATTGCCTTCCGGCGACGATTCGGCTGCCGGGGCCGGCCCGACCTGGAGGTGAAACAGGAACAGGATCCACGTCAGGCGTACCAAGATCTTCTTCGGCATCGTTCGCTCCTTGATATTAGAATTCAGCCATTGTTGCGTTTGGGGCGATCATTCGCAACACTGGAGCGGACGAGTTCCGCCTGATCCACCAACGAGGAGTTGCAGTGATGAACCAGAGGACAGCATGGGCCGCGATGGCCGTCGCGATCACGTGGGGACAGACGCACGCACCGGCGGCGGAGGCGGCGCGCGTCGTCCAGGCGGACGTCTGCGTGTGGGGCGGCACGTCGGGCGGCGTCGCGGCGGCGGTCCAGGCCGCGCGGATGGGCAAGCGAGCGGTGATCGCCGAGCCGGGGCGGCATTTGGGCGGAATGACCGCGAGCGGTTTGAGCGCGGTGGACATCGGCGATCCGCGTTCAATCGGCGGCATCGCGCGGGAGTATTTTACCAGGCTGGTCGGCGCGTATGGCAAAACGCTCGCCTGGGACCAGCCGTTCCGCGGCAGCGGCGGTCCGGCCACGGGCGGGGCATTCGCCATCGAGCCGCACACGGCGGAACGGCTGTTCGACCAGCTGGCCCGCGAAGCGAATGTCCTCGTGTATTTCGACTCGCGTCTGGCGAGCGTCCGCAAGCAGGGTGCGAGGATCGCCGAATTGGTCACCGAGGACGGCACCGTGTTTCGGGCTCGGATGTTCATCGACGCGACCTACGAGGGCGATTTGATGGCCCGCGCGGGCGTGTCCTGCACGCTGCTCCGCGAAGGAAATGCGACCTACGGCGAGACGTACAACGGGATCCACTATGCCGCGATCTACAAGCCGCGGATCGATCACGCGCCGCCGGGCCCCAACGGCCGCACGCCCAGCGGGCAAGGCGTGTGGGACCGCGATTTTCCGCTGGATCCCTATGTCGTCCGCGGCGATCCGCACAGCGGTCTGCTGCCGCTGGTACAAGCCGGAGACCCCGGCGTGCTGGGCGCGCCCGCGGCCGGAATCCAGGCGTATTGTTTCCGCCTGTGCCTGACGACGGCCGACGACCGTCTGCCGATCGCCCCTCCGCCGGAGTACGACGCGCGGCGTTACGAGATCGTCGCCCGGTTCATCGAAGCGTGTCTGGCGGTCGGCGACGACATGGACTTGCGCTGGTTCTCGAAACACGACCCGCTGCCGAACGGCAAATGGGACTTCAACACGGCCACGTTCGGCGGCAATCTGCCGGGCGCGAGTTGGGAATGGCCCGAGGCGAGCTACGATCGCCGAGCGGAAATCGCGAAAGAGCACGAAGACTATCACCGCGGGCTGCTGCACTTTCTGGCCACCGATCCGCGCGTCCCGGAAAAGGTTCGCGCGGAGATGAAGCGTTTCGGCTTGCCGCGCGACGAATTCCGCGACCGCGGCGGCTGGCCGCATCAGCTGTATATCCGCGAAGGGCGGCGGATGATCTCGGACCTGGTGCTGACCGAGCAGCACACGTTCGGCCGTCAAATTGCGCCGCATTCCGTCGGCCTCGGTTCCTACGGGACCGACACGCACGAGATCCGCCGCATCGTCAAAGACGGCGTGGTGACGCGCGAAGGCAAGACGGCCACCGGCCGCGGCGGCGCGCCGCCGTATCCGATCGGCTATGGCGCGATCGTGCCGCGCGCCGGCGAATGCGAGAATCTGCTCGTCACCTTCGCCCTGTCCGCCAGTCACACCGCCTTCAGCAGCATCCGGATGGAACCGGTGTTCATGGTCACCAGCCAGTCCGCCGCGACCGCCGCTTGCGTGGCGATCGACGACGGCGTGGCGGTTCAACGGGTCGAATACGCCAAATTGCGAGAGCGTTTATTGGCGGATCAACAGGTACTGGAGTGGACGGCGGAACGGTAGGCCGGACGGCTCCCCGCCTCACTCGTTCATCGCGGCGATCTCGCGGCGGATGGCATCGGCGTTGAAGTTCTCGGGCCGGGGCTGGCCCAGATCGGCTTCCAGCTGTTCCAGCGTGGGCGTTGCCGACGGCACTCCGTCGGCTGGCACGTCGGCTCCGGCGATCCAGACCAGTGCGTTCAGCACGGACTTGCGAAAGCTGTCCTGAGCCCAATTCCAGTGGGTGTGCATTCCGGTAAACCCGAATCCGCGTCCGCCGCTGGGCCGCTCGTAGACCCAGCCGACGACCTCCGCCATCCCCGTGCGGGCGCGGACGTGCGGGTTGCCGCTGTGCGGTCCGTCGCCTCGTTGGCGAGTCGATTCCGGCGGCACGGCGGCCAGAATCGGCGTGACACCTTTCATGTCTTCCGCGAACCGCATGTGGTAATACCATTCATCGCGGACTTTGAACGGTTTCAAGCCTCGGGCGGCGGGATGATCCGGAAACGTCTGGAAATCGGCTTCCCAAAAAGGATTGACGGACCAATGCTGTTCGTACGCGCCGCCGATCCAAGCGATCAGGTTCTTGACCGCCTGCGGGTCGCCGGGATCCACGGTATAGTGGATACAGGCCAAGCCGACGCCCTTGTTCATCAGCGGCTCGAGGCGGGCGGCGAATCGCTTCACCAGGCCGCCGCCGTCGCTGCCCAGCACGATCGCATCGGCGGTGTCCAGCGGCGCCAGATCCTGGTCGTCCTGGATCACGACGGCGTGGACCGCGGGCACGCTTTCATTCAGGATGCGGGCGAGCATGCGAAAGGCGGGACCGTACGCGTGCCCGCCATAGCCGTGACTCGCCTTGCCATGGACGAACACAATCTGCCTCTTGCCTTCGGCCGCCGCAGCCGAAGGCGAGGCCGTCAGCGCCAGAGCGGCCAGCGTCAATCCGATTGCCAGATGTACCACATAGCGTTTCATGAAGATCTCCCTGTAGGTTGAAAGCCCAAGCCGAAGCTTAGATCCGGCGGTTCTCCTGTTGCTGCTCCGTCGGCGAACGAGCGGCGGAGTCTTCTTGATCGTACCCTGTTTCCCGCCGGTCCGCGAGACGGGGCACGGCGGTGGCCCAATAGAAATGTCCTTGAACTCAGCTCGCGTCCTTCCCCCAGTGCCGGACCGCCGCGGCAACGTTCTGCCATTAGCGTTTGGCCGCTTTGGTCGCGGAGGACGGATTACCGGATTTCTCACCTTCGGAAAGGATCTCTGCGTGCAGTTTCTTCATTTCGTTGGCCAGGGCCTCCACCCGTTCCGGATGCTGGGCGGCCAGGTCTCGCTGCTCGCCGATGTCGTCGGCCACATGATAGAGCTGGAACTGATCGAGCCTGGCGTTGGCCAACAGCTTCCACGGACCGTCGCGCAGCGAAATGACCCACGGCTGGCTGATCGCAAAGTCGTATTGCCAGTAGAGCGAATGCGGACGTTCGACGGGCCGGTTCTCGAACAGCGGCAGGATGCTGGCTCCGTCGAGCGGCCGGTCGCGCGGCGTTTGGACGCCGGCCAACGCACAGGCGGTCGGCAGCAGATCCACGCTGGACACCGGCTCGGCGCTGACGCTGCCCGGCTGGGTGTGGCCGGGCCAGCGGATGATGCCGGGCACGCGATAGCCCGCCTCGGTGACGTGCAGTTTCATCCCGCGCAACGGCCCGGGTATGCCATAGCTGCGGTTGGCGGTCTTATAGCGGTTCAACGTCTCGGGTCCGTTGTCGCTGGTGAAGAAGACGAAAGTATTCTCGCGCAGTCCGCGATCGTCGAGATATTTCATCAGCTTGCCCACCGCCGCGTCCATCTGCGACACGTCGCCATAATAGTGGCGGCGATCGATGTTCGCCTCGCCGGGATACAGCGCCAGAAATTCATCGGCCGCGGCCACCGGCTCGTGCGATTCGTGAAACCACACGTTCAGGAAGAACGGCTCGCCTGGCACGCCGTCCAGCCAGCGCGTCGCCTCCTCGACGATCACGTGCGAGGACGGTCCCTTCAGCGGCCCCGCCGCGTCACCGTTGCGGACGAAGTTGACGGGATCGAGATGGCTTGGCGCGGCATTATTCTGCGTATACAGCCAGTGCTCGAAACCGGCATCGCCCGGCGTCGGTTCCGTGCCGTCCACGCGGCTGTTCAAATGCCATTTGCCGACGTGACACGTCCGGTAGCCCGCCCGGCGGAGCAACTGGGCGACGGTCCGTTCGCGCGGCCGCAGGAAAACGCCGCTATTTCCGGGAATCCAGTCGCGAATCCCCAGCCGATTCGGGCTGCGCCCCGTCATCAAGCCGGCGCGTGACGGCGAACAGACGGGCGCCGCCGCGTAACAATGCGTCAACCGTACTCCTTCCGCCGCTAAACGGTCTAGGTGGGGCGACTGGATGATCGGATGGGCAAAGCAACTCAAATCGCCGTAACCCAGATCGTCACAGAGCATGACAATGATGTTCGGTCGGGCCGCCTTGTCGGCGGCGAGCAGCATGACGGGCACCGCCGCCAGCAGCAAGGTGGTGACTCGCGTGAATTTGGTTCTCATGGTTGCTCCTCATAGGCGTTGCTGGGAGAATCCGCCATCTAGCATACCGCTCGATGAGCCATACTCAAGATGCCAGCCGGCTTTCCCCTTCGTCTCCCACAGGCGGAACGTCCGCCGACCGGACGCCGGTATCTGCGGCCGATCGGAGTGACCTGAACGGGAACCGGTGGCAAGCGCCATTCCGCTCACTTATTCCTTGAACGATTTCAAAGGAGGATTTCGCCACTTCGGACCGACCCGGCGGTTCGGCGGGCCTCGCACATTGTTCGTGGTGCGCACGCCGTTCCTCGCGGGCAGATGCACGCGGCCGGCGCCACCACGATCGCTTACATGCACGACCCGCCGCGGCTTTGGTATTATCCGCTCTACGTAGCCAACGGCTGGATCGACGTCTACGGCGTGCTGGAGAACGCCTATTGCAGCATCGCCAACCGCGGCACCGAAGCCGATTTGTGGCAGAGTTTGGATCGCAGCGGCACCAACGGCAACTTCGGCATCTGGTATCGCTTCCTCAACTGCACACCAGTCCCTTCTACGTGCTCGGGGACGGCCAGCCGATCCGTTCGCCGAAAGATGCCCGCTAGTTCCACGACTACTTCTCGGCGTTCGTCAAGCAGTCGCTCCCCCGCGTGAAGAACGAACAGATTCGCCGCATCCTTGAGGCCAAGTGCCGCGACGCTCTGGCCCAATACGCAGCCCAGGCGGAATTGCGCGAGGATTGACTGCCCTTCAACCGGATGTCGTATTCCCCAGCTATCCAGTGAAAACGTTGGCCCTCGTCGGCAGCCGGCTCACGACTGGCCGCCCTCCGGCGCGTCGGCGCCTTCGAAATGGTTTCCACCGGCTGTGGTTCACTTGCAGCGGCTCATGAGATAGGATGCGTGACGCCGACAACCAGCAAGACAGGAGAACAAGATGATGATGATGACGACGATGACTCGAAAGGAGAGCAGGCTCGGCGTGGCGCTGGGCGTGGCGGTCATGATCGCCAGTGGGGCGGACGGCGGTTCGCTCACGTTCGACGACGCGGACGCGCTCCAGGGGCTGACGGTCAGCGGCGACGTGAGCATCGATACGTCGAAGGACCGCGGCGGCGCCAAAGGACTCGAACCTGCGGGCGTGGCAGCCGCCAGCCGGAGCACGGGCGGTTCGTTGCGGGTGGGACCCGGGGGCAAAGCGGTCTGGCCGCTGCGCGATCAGGACGGTACGGGCGTCCTTGAACTGTGGGTCTACGAGGATGCGGCGAAATCAACGAAGTCCAAGGACTACGGAGCCGGGGCCCTGTGGGGGCTGATGCAGGCCGACGGGCACATGGCGGCGGTGGGGGCGCTGTACGCGCCCTATCTCAGTGGCGCAGAAACCTACGCCATCTCCACGCTCAATCCCGAGCAGCAGAAGCCTTGGCAGCAGGTCACGTATCTCGGAATCCGGCGCATCCCCGGCTGGCACAAATGGACGTTCGACTTCGACCCGGACAAAGGCATGCGTCTGTGGTACGACGACCAGGAAGTGAAGAACTTCAACTGGAACCAATCGAAACTCAAGGGCTTCGCGAGCGTCGTGTTGTTCGGAGATGCCACCGACGCCAAGCAGGTGCTGTGGGTGGACGATGCGACCGTCAGGCTCGGCCCGCCCGCGCGGGTCATCCCGGTGTGGCCGCCGCCGCCCCCGCCGCCGCCGGCGGATTTCGCGGTGCTGCCGCCGCAGGCTCCTTGGAACCCCGCGCCCTACGCCCGGTGGAAGAACGGGCCGGGCACAGGCGAAGACTACTTTCCCATCGCCGTCTGGCTTCAGGATCCCAAAATGGCGCGTCGCTACAAGGCCGCCGGGATCAATCTCTACATCGGACTATGGAATGGCCCCACGGCGGAGCAAATGCAGTTGCTCCGTGAGGCGGACATGCCGGTGATCTGCGCCTTGAACGATTACGCCCGGACGCACCGGGACGATTCCCTGTTCGTCGGTTGGATGCACGGCGACGAGCCGGACAATGCGCAGACCTTTGCCGGCTTCTGGAAAAGCGACAAGGAGAAGATCAAGGAAGGCTGGCCCGAGATCTATGAACAACAGGGGTTGGCCAAGCGGGACTACCGAGGGTACGGCCCGCCCGTGCCTCCGCAATGGATCGTCCGCGATTACGAGAAGATCAAAACCGTCGATGCC